>Ga0315913_1006734_pt1 | contig 13876 bp, 5 predicted proteins | sample MpolsnodulesMG_FD_207736 | JGI IMG/M metagenome (GOLD analysis project Ga0315913, IMG submission 207736) | Medicago polymorpha root nodule microbial communities from Los Angeles, California, United States - small nodules | ecosystem: Host-associated > Plants > Roots > Nodule | place: USA... | reverse complement strand
ATTGTTACACATTACAGAAACAAGCAGCTATTATTTCCATTTTCCACAAAGCCTACTAGCCACCAAAAATAAAAAGAGCTGCATTTTCATCATGTATTAGAGTTAGAATTATAATTAAAAGCAAACTATTAACCAGCACATAATCCCTCGTCATTTCAGTACAAAACCAGTGGAGAGGAAGGGCCAAGCTAGATGAACACTACTTGTGCCATACAACATAGTTATGGCCACTGGTTGAGAGTGTCCATTCCTTTCAAGATTGGCTCCATGAACCATCTCCAATCTTTATGCACACTTTCTCCCCAATGATTGCAGAGTAAACGTTGTGCTTGGCCTCCAGAATCCTAATAGGTTATCTGCTATGATCCACATGTTTGTTTTATTTTAAAGTTGTGACTTTTTTTTCTTTTTTATTGTTATTAGAGATATAGTAAATTATAGATTATGAATAAGTTTTACTTTACCATCAAAATTTTATGATTCAAGGTGTAACTTGCATATAAGTTTTAACCTTGGAGAGGATATTTGCATACAAGTTATAAATTTGTGAGGGGTATCTGGTACATAAATTTTAAATTTGAGAGTGGTATTTGCACATAAATGTTAAATTTTAGGGGGATATTTGCAAGGTTAGTGGGTGGCACAAATGTTAATTTTGAAAAGAAAAAAATATATAGTCAATTACCCCCTATAACGTGGCATGACTTTCTGATCATGTGGCAGTGCCACGTGGGCAATTAACGACTACATCGTCATGTTGGATGGAGGAAATTAACGGAGAGTGGTAATTGACAGATGCTTGACAATTTCAGAGGGGTTTTTGAAGTTTTGCAAAATTTAGGGGGGTTTTGACGAAAGTTACAATTTCAGGGGAGTAATTGATCATCTACTCAATGAAAGTATTGACAATTTGTAACAAATTTAACTCGTTTTATTAATCACAATAAGAGCAATGCAACTTAGGTAATAAATAAAAACTTGAGGATTAGTGGTATATATAGCCACAAAAACTATCCTTAAAAAAAAAAAAACCACAAAAACTAATTTACGAGCTATCATATTGGTTTGTCAAAAAAAACTCTCACGATGAAATTATAGAAAGAGAGATTTGGACATAAATTGTTGAAGTTGTCAACCACAACTTTTGTATTAAGCTCAAGTATAACATTGTTAAGCTCCAATCAACAATCAATTTGATAGCTTGCAATAACGGTCTCCCCCCTTTTTGACTTTAAGATATGAAGGGAAAAAGATAGTTTTGCCTTGATAAAATTTCTCTCTTGATCTCTATCTAATGTACATACCGATCCGATAGTAACTTTATTATGCATAAAAGATGCATCTACGTTACATTTCAACATATCAAACAAAGGCTTCTTCCAACGAACAAGTGATGACTCAGTGGTTGCATTAGTATTTAGATTTCTTTATAATTTTGTTCAATACCATTGATTGAGGAAGGATGTGGCATGATATGATAAATTATAGTAGCATTTTTATCCACTCCCTCTTACAATTTTAGATTTCGACTTTTTCATAAACTCCACAATGTTGTGCACCGCATAATGTATCTCACCTTTTTGTTTCCTTGATTGGAACTAACAAAGGAATTTGCTAAACTTATCCAGCATCCTCGTTACAAAGACTCTTACAAATTCAAGCATCATCCCAACTTTTGGTGCCTCCATGCAACTTCATAATAAAGAGTTTGTTTTTTTGAGGGAGAAATAATAATAAAGAGTTTGTTCCATGATAGATAGTGAATACCATGATTGACAAGTTTTGCTGAAAAATAAAACATCACATCATTCTTTTATAAGAATATCCTTAATACACTTGTTAACCTGACCACTTTCACATGGTTCTAAAAGTCATCCCAACGTCCTCGTGAGCTTAGCTCAGTTGATATGGACAATGCATAATATATACAAGGTTTAGGGTTCAAACTCCAGCCACCACAAAAAAAAAGTCATCACAACCGTAAGATAGAAAAACATGGAGTTTGGTTTGAATGACTTTTAAAATAATAATTGAAACCAAACTAAACCAACACGATTTGAGTTGATTTGGTTGTTGCGATTTTTTGCGAGACAATACAATTTTTTGTTTCTAACATTAAAATAAAGTTAAAAACAACTTATTTTCAATAATGTTTCAAATTTCATCAAATATTACAATTTCATTTTCATCCAACAATGTTCCTATTAACATAGACAAAAAAAAAAGACCAAATTAAAAGCATAGACCAAAAAGTAACTTTTTTCGGTAAGAAATGCAAAAGACCAAAATTTATCATTCTCCCATTGAGTTTCTATGACTCAAGATATACCGAGCAATTGCTCGAGTAGTTAATTCATGAGCTCCACCAAAGGACAAATCGTTCGGGAGAAGTCAAGTTTGATTCATAGGTGGAACAAATTCTTAATTAGATTATACTTACCTCTCAACCGAACTTCAGATTAACACCAAAAAAAAAATTGCAAAAGTGCAAATAACATCAAATTAGAGCACATAAAAACAATTTTGAAATAAAAATTAAAAAAGAAACTTAACAGGAGAAAAATCACATCATTCTGTAAAAAAATTCATTCAGTTTCTACGAGTATGGGCTGCGTGACATATATTGAATTAATGTTTCTCTTGTGTTGCAGTTTGATTTGATTTTGTTCGGTTGATCAAACAAAAACTACAAACCAATCAGAACCGCATGATTGAGCCAAAATAATAGTTTAAATACATTCAAACTAAACACGATTTTTTTGTGGTTTTTGACGTGGATCAGTTCAGTTTATAGTTTTCTATTGTGTTTGTTCGATTTTAAACACCCATACTTTAAATTTAATGACTTTTCTGTCAAAAAGACATCACCACTTTATGTCGATCTCAACCTTTAGATGAATCGAACGCTTTAGATCTTGCCTCATGTCTAACTATTTTAATTTAATAAAAAAAATTAAACTAAATAAATCAGCCGGTGTCCAACAAAAAAAAAACTCGTTTCACGATGACTCATTGTCTGACATGCCACCATAAAACAGCGTTGCTGCCGTTCTACAAGGACGCTGACAACCGGTGGGACGAAGGCGGGTTGCAAGATAGGTGGTCAAGGCAAATGGGTGTCTCATACCGATTTATTTTGTTTTTTTAATTTTTTAAATCGGTAGACACGTGGCAAAATATACAGCGTACGATTGATCTGGTGGATGTGATTGAGCCAAAAAACCCACATTGCCACTAAAACCCTCTTTCTTCTTCTTCAAGAAAAAACCACAACTCAATATATACATACACCTCTAACAACAAATTCATATATACTTATAGAAAGAGAAAACGGTTACTTGAAGAAATCAAAATATGGCTACAAGGAAATTGATTCGCGATTTCTTACTTTCACATTCATCTCTTATTCTTCCTCTACAAGTTCGTATCTTCTTCCCTTTCATCAATTTTTTTTATCTTGTTAAATTTAATTTTCTCTGTTTTTATTTATTTTTATCGGTGTGATAGGGTTTTAGACCGAGGTTGTTTTTTAATTTGGTTGATCGACGAGGATACAGTGTCTTCAATGAGTTCTCTAAGAAGGTTAAAGATGAAACTCTTAGGTATTACTTTCAACCCTTTTATCTCTTTTAAATTTAATTTTTAAGTTGCTGTTATCAAATTATTACATTTAGGTTAGTAAAGTGCATGAGCTTGGCTTACAAATCAAATGATGTTATTAGCCCATGTAACTTTATGGAATGAACATTTTAATTTGTTTGAATTTTTAAATTTCATTTTTATGTTGTGAAATTGCACTTAGGTTCTTGTAGCAAGGTTGGTAAATTGGTAATTATAAGGTTGAATTGGTGGCTGAGGTGGGAGAGTTAAGGAGTGGAGTGATAAGGGTGGTCTCTAGTTTGACTCCCACCCACGCAAATGCTAACAAATTTAACATACTAACATTGAACCACTTGGGTTGGCCTAGTGGTATTGGCTTGGGACCTGGGAGTGTGCTCCTCCTCATGGTCTCAGGTTCGATTCTCTCTGATGCCAATTTGAGGGGGTTAGTTTAGCTTCTTCAAAAAAAAAAAAAAAATACTAACATTGAAACCTGTTTGGGTTGGCCTAGTGGTGTTGGTTTGGGACCTTGAAGTGTGCTCCTCTCAAGGTCTCAGGTTCGATTCCCCCTGGTGCCAATTTTGGTGGGCTAAGTTCATACAAAGCTATGCTCTGGCTTTGAATGAGGCCCATGCAAGTGGACGGTGGGATTGGACCCCTTAGATTAGATACCGAGTTTTCGAAAAAAGACAAAAAACATACTAACATTGACTGTTTAAAGAAAAAAGTAAGGTTAGTTAGTTGTATGAGGTTGGTTTAAATATGTAATGATGTTATTAAGGAATGTAACTTTGAAGGTTGAGTATTTTGAATTATGAATGCTAAATTCTATGAAGCACATACACTCTTGGGTTTAGTCGCATGTACAAACAATGGTGTCAATTGCGGATTGCAGAAAATAGTGGTCTGTTCAAATTAATCACAACTCTCAGTGAACCTCCTTGATGCACTATCTGTTAAAAGGTGATGGTATTTCTGTCAGGTTTGGAATGAATTGTTTTCTGGTTTTACCGCAATCAGTCTGTGCTGTAGGCTACGGCTGAGTTTATTTTACTGTCATGTGTTTGGGTTGGATGTTGTCCGGTTCAGATTGCAGAGATATGATGGGGGAAGAACAGATTAGTTACAGGGGAGAAGTAGGGGGAGAGGGCTTTATCTGCTGTGGTGTAGTTTAAGTATTTGGTAGGTTTGGCTGATGTAGAGTTTGGTGGTTTAATTTTGTGGTCCTTTTTGGTGCAGTTACTAGCTTGGCTTTTGTATCTAGGGTGTTTGTCTGCTATTTCTCTTTTAACCTGCTGTGCCAAGTTTCTAATGTATCTTTTAGCCTACCTCCGGTTACTTCTTGTGATCGGAGCGGGGTTTATTCAATAAAATTTTAGCCAATTAAGAAAAATGACAACTCTCAATTCATTTTAGACAATTTGCTAAGCAGCAATTCAGCAAATTGGTCTATAAAACATCAACTATATTTTACTAGTTAGCAGTTATTCTAGACAATTTGGTAACACTAAATAGATAGAACCAAAATATCTAACTTAAAACTGAACCGACAATTTGGTAACACTAAATAGATAGAACCAAAATATCTAACTTAAAATTGAACCAGTAAAACTCTCAAGTTTTAGTGTAGAAATTCTTTTATGATCTTAGCTTATATTCTCACATTAGTTGTGATCTCGTGGTACATTTGTGGTACTACTATTCAGGGTTTCAATTGGTGCAATGTTGTCAATCGCGAAATATAGCGGTATATTCAAATCGGCTATGCAACTGTGTGTTATAGTGCCGCTATAACTGCTATTTGACATTACTTTGTACTAAATAGTGTATTGCGGAATAATAGTGTTTTATTTTAGCCGTTATCTAACAACACTGATTGGTGGGATTTAGTTCATAGATTTATTAGTTAAGATTTCTATTGTAATCGTAATAGATTAGGTCTTCACGCAGAGGATTTGATATTTAAATAAAGTTTTGTGCCAGGGTTTGGTCAGTGTCCCCGTGTTTCTTCGTGGTACTCTTTTTCCTCTTTTCAATAAAATTTTGGTGTGGTGCAGATGATGGGTGATGGTTGTGGTGCCAACCTAGTTGAAAAAAATTAGAAATAGAAATATATACTTGAGATACTTTCTAAACCAACTAGGGTTTTGAATATACATGATAGGAAATGATATTGTTCCTTATTCTTATTATATGTATATATGTTATCAATTAATTTGTTCTACCCATTTCTTGCTCAATGTTTATTAGGACAGTAGGGATGTTACATGTATACAGGAAACCCCTTTAATTTAATTGAGTTATGAGACTAGATATTTAAATCTCCTTCCTAAAACAAATGAAGGAATAGATCTAACCTTTCATGCTCAGACATGAAAAAGCTTGCTCTGTTGTTTTTTTCTTAGCTTTTCTTTCCTCTCACTTATAGATTTTACTGTCTGCTATGTTTGATTCTTGTCGTTTGGTCGTTGTAGGAACCCAGAATTCCAACAGTCCGTGAAGGAGCTGAAGGAAAAAGCAGAAGAACTGAAAGGGGTAAAAGAAGGTCTGAAAGAAAAGTAAGTCTTGTTTGTGGTGACCATAATGTAACATTTAACTTTTGAAGATATTCATTAATAGGCCGAGACATACCATTGTATGTCAAGGCCAGCTCGACACTGTGCCTGAGACGGTTGATTGGTGAATGCAGAAGAAAGCAGACAACTGAGCAGCTTTACAGGCAATTTGATGGCATGTGGAAAGAAGCTGAATATGCGGCAAAGAAGGTATAATAAACATCAAATAAAATCAAAGTTTATCATCATTCAAAATTGGCAATTGAATTTTATTTGTATTTTTTTTCTTTCTGAAGCACTGTAGTCTTGTACTTGTTGGAAAATTGCTAGATAAACAAGTTTGAGGTATACACAAAGCACAACTAATGTGAAAAGCCTTTGGATAGCATGTGATTATGTAATCGTGTAGAAAAGTCTTCTTACATGAACTTTTATTGACGACCTATTTTACGAATCATGAAACGTGTCTCATTATGAATCTTAAGATACATAATCAATAAAAATATAACATTTTTTAAGGAAAAATAAGTGACAGAAAAACTATAAGTAGGTATATCGTATATAAATCTCAAAACAAAATGGTTGACTACATTAAGTTCAGGTAGTGATTAATGTCCATACACAACAATTTGTTTGGATTGGATTTAGTTTTGCGTCAAGTTGAGATATTGCTTGTATATATTGTAAGATACTAATAACACATCTATACCCTTGGTTGCTATTTATATATGTTATTCTTTGTTTGTTTGTGTGACTGAAGTATTTGATTCTTATATATTGCCTTGTTATTGAGCTTTTGGGTTGCAACTTGGTATCCGGTAATCTATTGTGAACAAATCGACACATTGTTTGTAATATGATTAGTAGTTATCCTTTTTGCAGGTTTCTCACAATGTTAGAGAGAAAATTTCAGCTGCAACTGAGGAGGTCTGATTTACAATTTTTCCATAAAAATGTGATCGACAATTGTTGGCTTACTGATATTACTCTTAATTAGGTGAAAGTTGGGATAGGAAAGCAGGACTCTTCAGGATCAACTGATTCTTCAACAAAACTGGATGCTGATGCAAAGCAAGGAAGTCAGACATCACCCGAGGAAGAGAAAAACCAGGAATTTGCATCTGGTAATACTTCAGAGTCAATGTTTGGCAAATTTAAGTCAACCTTTTCATCACCAAATGTTTCTACTTCCTTCCAAAAATTAAAGGATGCAAAAATTGTGGACATAACCAAGAAAGGTTATGGCATACTAAGGGATGAACTAAGTAGTGATCCACCTAAGAGACGGCGTGTTCGTTCCACTCCTAGCGGCGAAATAAGTACAAAAATCGATCTTGTTGTTATTCCCTCTAACCAATCTTTTTGGAGTCAGATGTGTGATGAGATCCGGGATAAGGTAACTGTGTTACATTTCTTTCATAATTGGATTGCCTACAATGTTTCCCCATTAAGATATCTTCTCTACCTTTACATTTAGGTGAAAAGACATCCTGTAAAGAAAAAGTTTGATGAGGTATGTTCTACTCTTGAAGTTTTTATTCTACTCCAACAGTTCTATTTCTACCTGCATTTTGTTCTATATTATGTACTCTGCAGGTTGCCTCAGGCCCATAAAAAATATTGGTGTTGTGTGCTAATTCATGATTGTGGATAGAAAATTTTTATTCTGTCATCTAACTTCCGAATCACCTTTTATTGGCCTGGTATTTTACATGTCTAATGAAATTGGCAGATGGCAGAGGACTTGCTGGAAATTTATGACACAAGTGACAACAGCTTTATTCACAAATTACAGGAGTATGTCTCTCAGTTTCTCTTCTTCTTAGAATTACAAAGTGACTGGTTATTATAAATATGGTTGCTGCAATATTTGCCCAGTTATAGTATAAATATCTGTAACATCTGATGCAAATTATAGTGCTAATCTAATAAGCCCTGACACTCTAAAATTGCCTAAGTATCAGTTTCATACCCGTTATCTAGTACCGATATTCGTATGATATTCTAGAAGTGTGTGTATCCTTGAGTATCCTCCAATTTTCTTAATTTTTAAAGAAAATATTAAATATTAATTGATGATATTGAGATCTATGTAACACTGGGACTGATACAAACACGAGACACGGCCCTGACACTTTGACACTGTAATACTTTTAGAATATGAAATAATTGAATGTAACCACATTTGTCAGTGTTGTGTTGGTGTACGTGCTGCACGCATCGGACATCAGACGCGTCTTCAATCTAAAGCGTCGGTGCTACATAGATTGAGATACATCTTCAATACTTTAAGATATAACTTCAAAAACTTGGCTTCAAGTTTTTTGTACAGCCATATTCTTCATTACGTTGTGTGTGAATTGGTGTACCTACTCCTTGTACATCAGTCGTGAAGATGTACGTGATCCACATGGTGGTGCTGGATTTCTTGAATTGGTCGAAAAGTTATCTCCTGATGAAAGTTGTGCTTTCTTAGTAACAAGAATATGATAGATGGGAATGATATCATTAGTATTAAAAAGTAAATAGGAAGAAATTGGGTTGAGTCAATACTTTTTGTGACATTCTAACAATTGTCATGGAAAAAAAATACATTTGTGACATGTTTGAGGAAAAAAAATATATTTTGATGTAGAAAGGAGAAAGATCAAAGATGTGTTTGTTTTTTGTTTTTGTTTTGTTATGATCGAAAGTATCTTTTTGTAAATTGTGAGTCATATTCTATATTGTTATATATTAATATAAAACTTCAATGTCTCTTCACAAAGATTATACATTTTTGTAAATTATGTATATTTTTTATAAAATCGTATCAACGTATCTAGGCCATATTGTATCGTACTTGTGTCATATCAAGTATATGTATTTAGCTTCATAGGTGCTGAAATGCTGATTCACTAAACTTCTTTTACAGCATCATTGATACCATGTCTCAAGAGACAGATGCTGCACTTTCAAAGAAGGAAATACGTCAGCGGGATCCGTAGGTTCTTATTTCTTTTGTTTTTCCTTGGTCTTATTATCTTAATTTCTAACACCATTTTCTTTCATTTTGATCACATGGGCCAGTTATTTTTCCTTACCAGAATTTGCGAATGAAGTGCAGCAGGCAATAAAACCAGTGCTTAATGCTTACATCAAGGTTCGTGATATAGGACCCATAATAGGGATAGAAAAACTGAGTTATGTTGATACTTAATCTTAGAAATTTGAGTTGGGCTTAACTCAACCCTACAAAATCGGCTTGCAAGGTGAGGATTGCCCCCACATATTTAGGCCATATCTCATCCAATGTAGGACTCTTAACACACCTCACACCCAGGACTGGACATCTGGAGTGTGACCTGAGTGGCCCGATAGCAAGCGGTCCAACGGATCTTAGATAGGCTGTGATATCATGTTAACAATAAAGATGATAACGCGTTGATCCTTCACATAAACACTTCTCTCTCTTCTTATGTGGTAGGCTGGACCAGTTTGATACAAATCAGAACTGCCGCAATGGTAATCTAACAACAAATAACTCAATAATGGAAAGAAATTTGTATTTCTCTGAAGCAAAGAAGATACAGCAGAATGGAATTCCAAATATCAGAGCCGGGATCCTAAATTGGTCTTGTGCTCTTTGTCGATGACATACTTTACATTATACCCTATCTATATCTCTATCTCTCTCCACAAAGTCTCGATATAACAGAAACCCTCCTTCCTCCTTACACATTTGGCACAACCTCATCTCTCTGCAACATCAGTATTTTTTTACTCTGGCCCTTGCTAGCATAAACTTTCCACACCTTGGACTTTGGAAGCTGGTGTATTAACTGCTCATTTGGACCCAAAGTATCGTTTAAGGTCCTAACTAACAGAATCACTTTTTTAATCAGCAGTCATTTTGAAAGGGATAAAATACAATTTTTATGTTAAACTTTGGATTATATGCTGTGCTCGGTGAACATGATAGGAGTGAAAAAGAAAGGAAGTATTGTTATATAGCTTTAAAGAGAAAAATATGGCCTTATGCTGGTTAGATGGGGGGTCCATTAGCATAAAATGATATTTTGAAGATTTATGTATCATAGATTTAAGAAGCCTAGGGGCAGTCATCGCATGATTCTAGATAAGTTTGTTAATGATGAGGAAGTTGTTGAAAATGTTACCTATGACACTTGTTAAATGCAAAACCGGAGTAATGCAAAACCGGATATCAAGGGATAAAGCACTAAGAACTTCTTAGGTTTACATTAAATATAGTTGTTGCCGAGGAAGATGCATCTATGATTTATGAATTGGCTTTTACTTATGAATATACAGGGAGATGTTGAAACACTGAAGAAGTACTGCTGCCCGCAGCTGATTGAACGATGTACAGCAGAGCATAATGCTTACAAAAATAATGGTATCTTCTATGATAACAAGGTAAGATTATAGTATTATTTTTTTCCAACCTTTTATTGCTCTGTTCAATTACATTTTATTTTTAACCAGGTTAGTACTTGATAACATATTGAACTTCTTAAACTGTTTGCTGGAACTATAATTCGAAAGTTCTATTTCTAACAATGAACTTCCATATACAGATCCTGCATGTGTCCGATGTAGAATTAAGAGAGCCCACGATGTTGGAATCATCTCCTGTCATTGTTGTTGCGGTATTATAAATAATTATTTTCTGAAGTTCATTGCTAGCTTGCAAAATTTATTCTTATGTGGTAGATATAAAACTTATCGTGATGGTTTTGTTCAATATTTTCAGTTTAACACACAGCAAATCTATTGTGTACGTGATAGGAATGGGGCAATTACAGAAGGAGGCAAGGTAAATGCTGTGTTTTTCACCATTGGCAATTTTACAGTGTGAAAGTGTTGTCTTTTGTGTGTGATCTCGCATAATCAAAATCAGAATTTGTAATTCTAAATTGTCAAAATATTTCAAATGCCACGCGACTTTGCAAATTTGTCACCTTTTCCGTTAATCTTGATGTAATTTGGGCCCATTCAGTTATGTGCTGGGGGTCACTTTTCTGTGTTTGCTCATGTCTCTCCTATCTATCCTATCTATAATAGAAGGCATGCATTAAGTACATTGAAACATTAATTATCCTTCATCACGACTCACTGCTAGTGCTATCTGCTCTCATTTTTATGGCTTTAGCTTTGATTTTTGTCCACGGTTTTTCTTCATCATGCCAGCCGTGTCAATCGGTTTGAAGAGCACTTGTTTTGTGGTGTCAATATATAAAACTATAAGTTCATGAGGGAGAGCCTTGGCACAACAGTAACACTGTTGTCTTGTGACCTGGAGGTCACGGGTCCAAATCTTAGAAAAGAGTCTCTCCGCTTGCAGAGGTAGGACTGTGTATATCTACCCTCCTCAGATCTCGCTTGTTGAGAGCCTAGTGCACCAACCCTCCTAAGACCCCGCTTGTTGAGAGCCTTGTGCACTGACCGGTTCTTTATTCTTCAATATACATGATCATGTGCAACATGATTTGGGGCTTATGGTATTTTAGTAGTTTCATGAAGTTATTACAACCTTGCATGTCTGATTTAAAAAAGTTATGATATTTTTTTACTAGGATACAATTCACACTGTATTCTATCTATGGGCTTTGGAACAAATGGAGCACGAAGATAATGGCGAGGATGCTATTCATCTAATGTGGAGACTGAGAGAGATGCAGCAGCAAGGCATACCAACCCTCATCTAGTTTTTCACCTTCTTCCCTTTTTAGGGATTTCTATGATTGAGCCTTCGCTGCATATATATAATAACGATTTAATTTCTTGGAGCTGATTTTCTATATCCAGCTGATACATCCTTTTTTAAGTCATTCCGGTATGAATTTATTTATGTACAAGATATGAGCTAGCTTGATGCATGGTAAATTATGTCACTATAAATAATACTGGATGCTACAGATTCTAATTGTCAATACTTAGATCATGTCTCTAGAAACGAAAAATATAACAAATGAACTAAAAAAACATAAAAAACAGAGAGAGATGGTTGTACTCATTGTCTTTCATGATTGGGGTCTTCTTAAGCACTAGGCCATGCTCAACAGTGTTCAATCGTCTCAGGGTTATCTTATCTATATCTAACTTCAAAAAACTTTTTCTTTAATGACATGTAGCAAGGCTTTACACCTCTGTTTCTCTTTTTTCTTTCTTTCAAATTCGTTCAGGAGTACATAATCTTGTTAAAAATATTGACTTGTCTTTGTCACACACACTAGTGTCTTCCATGCATTTGAAGCTCTTGCTTTAGTTGCATCATTTTCAAAAAACTCTAACTAGTGTTGATGCCTTTTTATTACGAAACACAAGTGGATGTACGCTTACTTTTACAGATTAAGTTGGAGATCATTGAGTCTGATTCATAGGCATAGAAGAGGGGCAGAGGGAGCGAAGCGAAGCTTTGAGACCTTAATCATTCAAGTAATAATATGTAATTATAGTTGATAATTCTATATCAACACTATAGTTCATCCATGCACTTGACCGGAGTAATTTACAATAGTACTGCCATTATTAACTCGAGTCCTGACCTCATGCACTTCAGCTGACTTGTAGATATGTGGACAAGAACATTCAACAAAAGTAAAATAACAGATTCAAAGAAGACAAACAACACATGTGGTCTACATTATTAAACAACTCGATCAAACAATAAAGGATCACGACCTTAAACACATGAAATAATATGCAAGGGGACCACAACACAATAAAGACTCTCAACCTCTCAGGAAACATGCAGGAAAGAAGGTGTGTGCGACAACTTTACCCAAACATAGCTATACCTAGCACAATATTTTGGGAGCCAGTGTTTTCCACCACTTCCATTCGTGCTAGTGTCCGCCATTGTTGAAACGATAAAGAAACGAGTGAAATAGAGTTTAGATGAGATGAGAAGATATGAAGAGGATGAATCGAGATATATCGAAGAAAAGAAAATGAGATTACAAGACTTTCTAATTTTGAACTTCCCCAATTTTGATTATTGTTTTATTCATTTGCTGACGTGGACAATGGCTTTTCCACATGTGTTTTGCTACATCATCACTTTTCATGCCAACTCATTAAAAAATGTGACACATAATCGGTTTTGGATACTAAAATAGAGGTTGGGACAAAAGTTAAAGAAATGTTAAAATAGGGGACAATAATGTTTGATTTTGGAATGGTGGACTAATTTTGTGAGGTTGATAAAATATGAAGACCAAGAGTGAAATTAACAATTTTTTTTTTAATTTCCTTTTGGAGGTTCTCCCATGCATTTCCCAATTTAGTGTCTGTCAAACCAAACAAATCACAGTCATTCAAATCCAAATAATTGGAAACTTCAGTTTTATTGTTGCTGCTTCTTCATTTGTGTAATGCTTGTGTTTGGTGTACATTCAAATTGAACTCCTTCATTTCATTCCATTCTTGTAAAGCAGCAACATGCTTATACATCGATCACTACAAATTATTTAATTGAGAAAAAAATAAAACAATAGGGTGGAACACTAACTTATTATCACAATGTGATGGTGAATATGCAGTAGCAAAACAATAAAATTACAGATGAGTTTGCAAAGAATGGGACCAAGTTAGTCCCTAATATATAGCTAGTTTGTTGGTTAACATTGTGTGGTGGACGTTCTCATAATGGTCTAGTTTCTCTACCCGCTGCTTTGCCACAAAGAAGAGCATTCTTTGGAATTGGATATTCATCCCTA
>Ga0315913_1006733_pt1 | contig 13876 bp, 4 predicted proteins | sample MpolsnodulesMG_FD_207736 | JGI IMG/M metagenome (GOLD analysis project Ga0315913, IMG submission 207736) | Medicago polymorpha root nodule microbial communities from Los Angeles, California, United States - small nodules | ecosystem: Host-associated > Plants > Roots > Nodule | place: USA... | reverse complement strand
TGTATTCCTAAAGTTCATGAAATGTGAAGTATAACCAGCAAACATGTGCTCTTAATTTTTATTACTGTGAGCAGGCCCGTTCCTTTGGAGGAGCAAACAGTTCAATGGAGCTGGGCTTCCCTAAGGTATGAGTCTTAAAAAAAAAAATTATAGTCTAGTACTGCTACCTCCATTAAAAAAAAAATTATTCTCATTTCTCTCATACGTGCGTTTTAGACTTTCTTTCTTCTCGTTTTAGTGACTGGAAGGTTGAAAAAGGTATTCTGAACTTGTATTTTTATATTATTTAGGCTTAATTAATGATGTGGTCTCTTAAGTTATTTGTTGGTTACATTTTAGTCCCATAAGTTATTAACGTTACAATTTGGTCTCTTTAAGTCATCTTCCGTTAACCAAATAAATCTCCACCGTCAAAACCGTTAAGCCAATGTCTAAGGTGGATACACATTGCAAGTTGTCACGTCACCGTTTACATGTGCCTATTTAACGTTTTGGCAAAAGACTGACGGTGAGGATTTATTTGGCTAACAAATACTAACTTAAGGAATCAAATTATAACGTTAATAACTTATGACACCAAAATGCAACCAACAAATAACTCAAGGAACCAAATCATCAATTAAGCCTATTATTTATTAGAATATGAATATTTTTTGTGTTAGTTACTTAATTTGAGAATTTTCTAAAATATTGTCAACATATTATCATATATGGGGGTATAAGTGGGTTACTTAAAACCAATAAACTTTTAGATATGAGTGTTGGTACGAATTTTTGAAACAACGGTTTACATTCATTCAAGATCCAGAGCATGGAAAACAAGATAAATGTTTCCAAAAACAAGCTTTATTTTTTGACAGCAAATTACAAGAAAGGTTAATTTATGCTCTAGATTTCACTTCAATATGAACGAAAAAAAATAGAGGGAATCAACTTGGTTTTTCCTCTCCAAAAAAAAAACTTGGTTTTCGTTTTTGTTTAAAATGTGGAAACACCTTACTCGACCATCCAATCCAAGGTTGTCAAAATCGAGATTTTGTTTTGGATTGAAAGAGAATAGCCAAATCGAAAATCCTAAAATTGCAATCAAAGTTCATGGATTTTACTTAACTACTTTTGTAGAATCGATATAGGATAACAAAATTGAAAATTGTAAAATCACAATCAAAATCAATGGATTCTATCCAAAAAAATGCTAAGTATATGTTATAAATTGAATATAGTCATAAATGACTTAAAAGTTTCAATGACTCAAAACCTAGATGCCAAATATTCTTTAACAATCATAACAATGTTAAACAACCTAGACAAAATACTTAAAGCAAAACCTAGATGCGCGACAAAATATTTGATCATAAATGATAAGTGACTCTTACAAAAAGAAGAAGACGAAGACGTTTTGAAACTGAGCTTGACAGAGATGGCAAAATGAAAATTGAGTTTGACAATGATGATTGAAGACAAAATGGAAGGAATGAATCTTGTTAGATTTGGTCCATTTTGAATGGGATCCTAGGTGAAGTGGCACTATAGTGGTGAAAGATTGCAAAACAAAAAACGGTGTTTGGGTTAATTTATAGAATCGAGTTAATGTACAAACTAGGTCAATGGACGAAACAAGTCAAAATTGACCGTATAAAAAAATTCACAGAATCCTTCAGTGTAAAAACATGTGATTTTGCAAAGATTTTACGATTTTATGCGATTTCGATGTGATGTTACTAAGATTTTTCCTTTTTTTTTTATTTGCAATGGATTTAGATTGTTAAAAGTGAGTAAAGTCACAAAAATCCTTTTGGCAACAATGTTTTATTGGATTGGATTTCAGGTTTAGTATAGATTCCAATCCATGTTTTAGCTATCCTAGATTCCAATCCTTGTTTTATTGGGTTGGATTTGAGGTCTTTGTAAATTAAAAAAAAATCAACGAAAATCAAATTGAATTGAAAAAAAAAAAATCCACAACTGTTCTTAAAATCGACTAATCTGATGGATCCGATCTCACCGTCAATTTACAAGGTTTCATGTAAAATAAGAGCAACTAGTCCACCAAAATTAAATTTGTACTGATTTGGATTTTTACACTTCAAATAAAATCATGTATACGACAAAATTAGAGAATGAACAGAGACGACAAACTTGTTATCCCTTTTCTATGGTGTTTTCCACATTCAAAATTATAGTGTATATGATGATATGACATGATATTTATTTTTGTTACTGTTACCTATTTTTTTAGCAAGTTACTGTTATCTTATTTGTATGTACATGTGGAGGAAAATTATTTGTTTCATTTGAGATTTGTACTATTTTTATTTGATTGATGATAGAACAGGTGTTCATTTAAGAATTGTATGATGATCTGAGATTTGTACTCTTTTTATTTGATAGAAGGGGTTTAGATTTAAGGCATGGGAATGTGAATGATTGGATATGAAATTAATGAAAATTATGAAACAGCTATGGTCACTTGATGGGTCTTAATTTCTTCATCCTCATGTGGACTACCTTATGCCACCGCCAATTTATATATATGTAATTCCATCGGTTGTGGGATATTATTGAATCTTTGCTATATTATACTCTACATGTGGATGAAAGTGATGATCTCCTTCCATGAGATTAGTGATAAGAAGATCATAGGAAGTACATATTAACTTCAAGTTTTCTCCTATATGCAATGACTGAGTTTGCCTAAAATGTTAGGGGGGTGCAAGTATAGGTTTAACTATTATACTTGAAATCTACAAGTCATATATAATTTTATTAAAAATTCAAAGGTAAATCAATACAAATAAAAAATAATCTATTAAAACAAAAACAAAATATATAAAAGGATAAAAGGAGATTAGTATATTAAAAAAAGAGTAAACTATCAAATTTGTTATAGACTTTATAGGACGCTTTCAAAAGGTCTTTTAAGATTGTGAATATTTCAAGAAGGAACTTGTAAGACACTACTCATATGACAGGGTTTCATGACATCTTTAACAACTTATTTTTACATTTGTAATATTGATTAGTTGGTCATAATTATGTTTAACAACTTAATATCAAATAGGTCTCTAAATTTAATCATTTAGTATCAATTTAATCTCTAACATATACTCAATAAAAATAAATACGGGTATCATGGCATCATTAGACACTTATGATGCTCCACACCGCTTATATGAACGAATTGTGGAACCTATAGTGTATTTATAGAAAGTAATCTCGATCTTCCTACTCTATTTGATCAAAATTAATCTTTTAATCTGAATTAAATAAACGATGTACTAAACGGGAAGTCAAAAACGCACCGCACAAAGACGCGAAAAACAATCTAGAGAGGTGATTTCGGATCAAAATTGATCATAAATCAACATCTTTGATAGATCAAAAAGAAAAGTTTTAACGGTTAGGGTTTGAGAAAGGGAAAAGAAAGAGTTGTAAAAATATGTTGCGTCTAAAGGCACTAATTAACATTTTCCATTTTTTTTTTTTTTTTTTTTTTTTTTGGTGTTTGTTCTTCTATCTTTCTTTGTTAACTCCTTACTTCTATTTGCGTTATATTTGGATACATTAAAAAGTCTCACATTGCTCGAAAATTGAGATTAAATAGTTTTTCAACAACACATACAAATCCTCAACCTAGGACTTACACACAAGACCTAAGTATTTAAAAAATGTGGCTTGAGGTCAGAACATTGGTACCAACCATGGAACATAAGCCATATGTCATTTAGTCCTTAAATCTTAATTGGAGGACAATTGTTCTAGTACATAAAAAAATCTCACATTACTTGAGAATTAATATTTAAGATAGTTTATAAAAAAACCTTGAGTCGCAAACGGAAAAGATCCCAAACCAACAACACCTCGAATATATGGTTTGAGGTTTCCAATGTTCTGACCAGAACTCAAATTTATCATACAAGATTGATATGACATTGATGGGGGATTTGAATGAAGAGTGCTCCTTAGATGATTCCCGTTAGTGTGAGGCTTACAGAACACGAAGGAAATATTCAGCTTGGCTAACCCAAAAAGTCCAAACTTCGATATATCATTTTTTGTTTATCCAAAAGAAACTTACTATGTAGTATTACAAGAAGTCGATATGACAAGTGTTAGCTTCATTTTCTTCATTCAGAAAAAGTGTAATAGTTTCAAGATAACAAAAGAAGCATGGGCGGATTCACCGCCCGGGCTCAGCGGCGGATCTTCTCTTAGACCCATAGTGCCATGGCATCCCGCAGTCTTTCTATATATATGATATCTGGCGTAATGATAACACAAATTTCGCTCTGGAGGTCATGTGTTCGAGTCCTGAAGCCTCTCATTTTTATATTTCTATTATATTTTTAATTTTATTAAAAAAACGTTCTTAAGAGGGAATCGAACTCGCACCCATACACTGGGTTCTAGCAAGAACTAACCACTAGACCAATTAATGATCACATAAACAAAAAGCAACAGCTTAATATATATTCCATAAATTTCGGGGTAAATTTCTAAAACTAAATCCGTCTGTCGTTACCAAATGGTTGTCATTATATGTTTTCCACTTTTACCTATGGACAAAACGTAGGTAATTCTAAGGAGACCGTTTTAAAAACATTATGGACTTCTACCTACGGTTGTGGTTGTCACTGAAACTTATCATTGTTTTATTTTATTTATATATTTTATATTCTACTATAAATTCTAAAAATGAATAATTCAGAAAATTACCACTAAAATTAGTTTAATCAATATAATAAAATATTATAATCAATATCATTGGAATTAGAAATTGATTAATATAATTAATTTTTAGAATAAATTCTTGAAGTGACTTAACTAGAATAATTCTCCCTAACTATGAACTATTATACCATTCACCCAAACCAATACTCACATAAATCAAAATTTGTATATACTCCATTGTTTATTTAATTTATGGTAACAAAATTTGAATCATTGTTCATAATAGCTTATTAGACAAAATGACAAAATATCAAGTTACAACTTACAATCATTTCATAAGCCCGTAAGAAAGAATTGTTACCAACAAGCTCAACGATGTGTGGTTCATTGATTTGATAAAATGTTACACCGAGCGGTTGTGTTACATCTCTCTTATTTCAAATTGTACTTTTAGCGACAAAATGACGAGTCTTTTTTATTTCGATTTATGACTATTTATATATTATGTCACATGTAAATTTGCGGTCAAAATTTTGCGCAGACTCGATAAAATTCCTAGCTCCGCCACTGAAAAGAAGTGTGGAGAGTCATGTCTATCATCCATTAAGGAACATCGCATGTGAGGGAAAAGGTAAATTTCTTTGACCTCCTAATTCGAAATGTTTTAATATGTATGTTTAAGAAACCATTAAGCAAGATAATGGCAACAACAACAAGAACAAAAAGAGTGATAACCCTAATCCTCTACTTTATAGAGGAGTTAGAATGCGAACTTGGGGAAAATGGGTATCCGAAATCCGCAAACCACGGAAGAAAAGTCGAATCTGGCTCGGAACATACGCCACAGCTGAAATGGCGGCGCGTGCACACGACGTGGCTGCACTTACCTTAAAAGGCTCAACGGCAATTGTTAACTTCCCTGAACTTTCAGCTTCACTTCCTCATCCAGTTTCTAACTCGCCAAGAGATATTCAAGCTGCAGCCGCCAAAGCCGCTTCCATGGTTGCTCAACCAACTTCTCTGATGCCATTATCTTCGTCGTTTTCTTCTTCAACTACGTATGATCTTGGTGAGATTGTTGAACTACCACAACTCGAAACATATTTAGAGTCACCAGACCCAAACAACGAATTTGTGTTTTTGGACCCGGTTGATTATTCTCAGTCATGGTATCATAACATCTTTGGTGATGAAGAAGAGAATGGTTATGGTAATGGATGCAACTTCAACATGATATCAATGCATGACCCAGAAAATATGTTTCTTAACGTTACCTACCCTTTTTAGTTTGGAAAATGTTTAGTGTACACTTTGTTCGTTGTATACCCCTTGAGAGAGAATAAAATAAAAAAGAAAGAAGTGATATATGTGATCTATTGATGCTGTGATATGAAAAGGGTATATAAAATGAGGTGTATGTGAATGTTTAAGATTAAAGTGTCTTATGAACTTTTATCAAACGAATTAATTTTGATGAATCTCATCGACATAAAATAGATTTTAGATTTACATTAAATTTTGTAGATATGATCAATGTGATAATAATTTTCAATTCAATGATGGATTTTATAATATGGACACACTATGGGTCCGTTTGTTTTGGATTTTTTTGAAAAGAAAAATCTATTTTTTCATCTAAAAAAATCACTTTTTTATTTTTGTAGTGCTTGTTTTAAATTTTTAAAAAATCTAGTTTGTTAAAAAAATCATTTTTAACCTTAAAATGAAAAACTATTTCCAGTAGCTTTTCCAAAATATATTTTTTTCTAAACATAAGGAACTCAAGTGTAAAGTTTCAAATCTTGAAAAAATGATTTTTATGATAGTAAACAAACAGAAATAGCTTTAGATTTTTTTAAAAGTCTCTAGATTCTTTCAACTCATAATATATTTTTATTAAAGCTGAAACAAACGCACCCTATAAAGCATTATCAAATGTTGTTGCCACTATAGATAAAAAAAAAGGTTGTTGGCACTTTTAGAACAAAATACATAGATTTGAGTTTGTGTTTATCTTAACATTAAAAGGCTGATTAGGTTTCAAACTCTCATCGCAGAAAATATTACAATTCAATATCCAAGCCTATGAAACTCTTTTTTTTGAGAAAGCCTATGAAACTCTTGGAGAGTTAATTTAACACCTAAGTACTTAATTATATGATTTACATGATTTTATAATTCGCAATAGAGAGAATATACAATTAAAATTATTGTGATTAATTTTTTTTTTTCAATAATACTCCTTTATTGAACATGCCTTTTTCAGTTCTCCATTTCTATCTTGTACTACCTATCTCATATGAACTTATGATGAAATTTTGGAAATCATTGTTGTTCACACTTTTCTCGGTGGTTACCTAGATGAAAAGGTTCAGCTAATCAACAAAGTTTATGTTTTAGTATTGACACGGTTTGGATTAAATAATCTGAAATGTCTCAATTTATATATTGTAATTCGTCTTTGAAATGATCTTATGGAGGTTTGACACATTCGGATTATATTTTCCGAACTATAGCAAAGGCTAACGGATTGTATTTTCCATTTCATCGTTCTTGGAGTTGGATCTCTTCTTTCATAAAATGGAAACCCAAGTACGGTAGACTCTTATATAATGAACACGAGAAAGAGGGTTTTGTTTTGTATACACATGCCTGCAAACCAAATATATGAATCCAATGCCATGTCCAATTCAAGAGAAGATAAGTACATAGTACCACTTATTATTGATCAAAGAGTTCTATGATGCAGTTCATGCAAAATGGTACAATTAATCTGGTAGAATATATGGCTGAGAACAACAGAAACCTTGCAAAAAAACAACAAGGAATACGTGTTTTGTAATAGGTAACGCTTAAAAACAGTACGAAAATTTCTTGCTAAGATCAACAACGAATACGCGTTTTCTAGAAAATATCAAAATATCATTTCATTGTTTATAAAAATCATACTAATTTTTTTTACATTTTATTGTAAAAAATAATCAAAATTATCTATTATGAATACTAAAACTTTAGAAGAATTAAATTTTATTTCGTTGACGTTTTTGGTAAATAAGATTTAATTATTATAATTATAGGTGATAGAAAACAATTTTTCTCTTCAAAAAATAACACATTTAACTATTAATTTAATGATTTGGTGTACCAATACACTCAAATTTGTGGGTGTACCATGGAATTTGCCTTGATTTAAATGTTTTTTTTTTGTTCTTTCTATAAGCACAAAAGACTCTCCCAAAGATTTTGAGTGTCGCGAATGAAATCTGAATTTGCTGTCTCTTTTATGTGTCTTAGAGAAAAAGGATTATCGTAATTTAGAGTTCGATCGGGATGTAAGTGATGTACCAAAAATTGTTTCCATCATGAATTGAACTCAGATTCTTGCAAACAATTTGTCATAGTGCAAGTTCATTAATCATTTGAACTCAATCACATAATTTTTGGAACTTGCTATTTTGTCGGACTAAACAAAGTTGAGAACTGAAATATGAATGTAAACTCCAAAATGACATCACATGTGCATCTAACTATTAGATAATAAAATAAACTTGTTCATAAACTGTTGTTAGGGTTGTTTTCGAACAATTTCAAGAGTGAGAAGAGTAATTTTCTTAAAATAATGGTTAAAATATTCATGAAGCGAATGTAAAATAACTAATTTTTAACTAACTCCTGTTTTATTTGGTCAAAATAAAAAGTAAAATAAAAACTAAATCCTAATTTACTAAAATATTTATTCTCTAATTAACATTTTCGGACTGCAAAGCATGCTAAAAATGAACCTGTTAATATTCTACTTATGGTTTTACCATATGGTCTAGTACATTCATATACATATAATTACCTCAGTAAGCTTAATTTAATTGATAGGGATATTGCATATTATATGTAAGGTAGGGTTCGAACCCTAGATACTCCATTTCTCCACATCTAAATGTGTGAGCTCTAGGCACTAAGCTACTTGACAAAAAAACATACATATAATTCATAGACAAAATGCAAGGAACTGTTCCAGATCATTTAAGCTGCTACTGTTTAAGATACATAACAACAGGGGGGATATATTCTGGGAGCTATGTTACGTCTTTATTCTAACTAGTGTATACTAATACTTTTTTTTGAAGAGGCTAGTGTATACTAATACTAATGTGTGTCGTTGTAAATTTTGTGTACTCTTCTCAGATTTTGCAATCAATTGTAAGAAAACAAGAAGCATGATTTAATCATGTGTGTACCAATCATTATCAAAATTACATGACACGGGAAAAAAAATCATGGGTGTATCAAAATGTCCCATATATACATAAGAGGGTTCAAATTACACCAATATAATGTTACACTGTTCAATATTGTTTTACTCGATTCATAATTTTTAAGTTTGACCGTTAGATTGTAAGTTTATATCATATACATCATTTATGTAAAATTTTATATAAACCTGAAATCATTTGATGTTATTGAGACTCATAAAGATTATGGTTTATTCGTTTTTATAGAACACCGTTAAAAACATATCAAATTATTTTAGATTTGTATAAGATTTTACATAAAGATCTATATTATATAAATTTACAATCTAAAGGTAAAATTTAAAAAATATGAATCGAGTAAAACAATATTAAGCGACGTAACATTGCTGTAACATTATTTAGATATAGATTTTTTTTTAATGACAAAATGATATATATTAAAAAAAAAAAAGAGTGATACAAGCGTTTTACAACATGACCAGCAAAAGCACCAAGGGTAATGAAAATAAAATACTCCCACTGTCCCTGTATGCAAGCACCTCTTACATTTTACACATTTCATAAGAAAAGCTATTAGTGTAATTAATGTGTCTATTTTAAGTGTTAATATTATCAAATTAGCCTTTATTTGTATGTGAATTAAATTTGATTTTCATATTTCAAGACAAGTTAGTAGTATTAATTAGGGGTATGTTTAAGAAAAAAAATAATAAATGAATCTAGTAATTTGAAAAAGGGTTTACATTTAGGGACAAAAATAAAGTCAAATGGGTGCTTAGATCTAGGGACAGAGGGAGTACAAATAAGCGTGAATATCGGACTCTGATAGAGGGAAATCATCATCATCATCATCATCATAGTATAAAGGTTCAAAAGCGTTAAAATATTTTGGGTTAATGTCGGTTTGGTGTAAAAAAATGCTAAACAATCTCACATCGGATAAAATATAGTTTGAACATGTGTTTATAAGTAGGAGCAATCATTAGCTCACAAGCCCGTTTTGTAAGATTGTGTTAAGCGTAGCACGATTTTTAAGATGGTATCGGAGCCTCCGCTCTCGGGCCACCCACCATTTAGGTCCACGAACCAAACTCATTATTTATGTCCACGAACCAGGCCCAATAGTGATGATTGTGAGGGGATGTTAAAGAGTCCCACATATCAGAGCATCCGTGATCCATTGGAATCCTCACATCACATACAAGTTTTGTGAAGTTGTGTTAGGTCCAACCATTCTTTCTAAGAAAAAACACATTTCTCATCTATGTATGTGAAAAGCATGTAAGAAGCAAAATAAAATTATATTCTTCTTATCTATGTATGTGAAAATCATGTACGAAGCAAAATTATATTCCTAACGTTCATGATAAGTATCTGAAAAACATGTACGAAGCAAAATTTTATATTCTTCTCATCTATGTATGTCAACATATATATATATGGGGTATAAGTGGTTTATCTTAACCAATAAACTTTTAGATATGAGTGTTGGTACGATTTTTTTAAACAACAGTTTACATTCCTTCAAAATCCTGTATATGGAAAGAAAGATAAAAAAAATTCTAAAACAAATGATGACACTCGGTCATCTCTCTTTTCTTAGTCATTTTTTTTTATGTATTTTTGATGTGAAACTAACTGTGATATTGGGAGTTAAAAGCCAAAAGGAACAAATAACTGAAACTCATTGATACAATCGGGCGCTGATTTCGAGGCACCAAGAACCATTTAGGTTCGACAATTTTCGGCCGCCGATTTATACAAATCGGGTGCAGATTTCGCAGGAGCGTGCAGTTGAAATTTGAATTTATAAGGACTTCGGGGGCCGATTTTATGACTTCGGTGGCCGATTTTCACAGTTCCTATATAAGGCAAACTCATTTTCTCAAGAAGGATTTGAAATTTTAGAGAGAAAATGCATATTTATGAGCTGAAGCACTCAAGATCTGGTGGGAGACCATCAAAACTCATAGTCAGTTATCCAATACATGTATGAATCTTTACTTTTGCATAAGTTATCTTGTATTTTAGCTATGAGTAACTAATCTCCTTGTGGTTGAGACTTAGATGAATCTGATGTAATTCCATGAATACCTAATTTGTATGAACTCCCTGGATATCAATGAAAGTCTAGTTTAATTCATATTACCTTCTGTTTAATGTTGTTTATATGTTTATGATTGACTATTATCACTAGCATCTTGAATGTGTACATTGATCCTAGAACTTGAATGACCACTAGCTCTGGCTTTTGAATCTAATCTAGGTAATATGTTTATCCTAAGTAATTAAGCTAGAGATAGACAATTATTAGGGTATGACTTAGGGATTAACGGACTTTAAAACCTGCAAAGGCCTCGAATTCACTTATGAGATTAAGGGGTTGCCACTTGCGGAGAAAATTCTAGGTCAAGAGATTGAGTAGAATTACTTTGTTAATCTATCGTTAAACTAGATGAACATTGATTGAATTGGGGTGAAAATTACCATATAAGAACATCGGAGGATTCGAAAGTCTTAACCATATTTCTCTTTGATTTCTAAAACCAAAACTTTTATCGTCTTTTAAACAGTTTATGTTACAAAAACCAATCCAACTGTCTAGAGCAAACATAAATTTAATACATTCTTTCAATAATAAAATTGCTAATTAGAAGTTAACAACGGTTCTGGTGATACGATCTTTAGTATTACTTCGATAACTTTGGTACACTTGCCAAAATTCTATCAACAAGCTTGATTTTTTGGCAGCAAATTACAAGAAAAGTTAAATTATGCTCTAGATTTCACTTCAATATGAAGAAAAATAATAGAGGGAAACAACTTGGTTTTCCTTTCTGTTTAAAATGTGATACACGTTACCTTAGACCATCCAATTCAAGATTCTCAAAATCAGGATTTTGCTTCAGATCAAAAGGGAATAACAAAATTGAAAATCGTAAAATTGCAATCGAAATCGAAGGATTTACTCAACTACTTTTGTAGAATTGATATAGGATAGCAAAATCAAAAATCGTAAAGTCGCAATCAAAATCGATGGATTCTACCAAAAGAAAAATAATGTTAAATATATGTTATAAATGACATATAGTCATAAATGACTCAAAGTTTCAAGTCCACATAATACTTATACATAAATGACTAAAAGCCTAGATGTCAAATATTCTTTAGTATTCATAATTATGTTAAACAACCTTTGACCCTTGACAAAATACTTAAAGGCAAATCCTAGATGCCTGACAAAATATTTGATCATAAGTGAGTAAGTGACTATTACAAAATGAAGAAGACGAAGACGTTTGAAAAACTGAGCTTGACGAAGTTGGTGAAATGGAAATTGAGCTTTACGAAGCTAGACGATGATGATTGAAGACAAAAGGAAGGAATGAAACTGGTTAGGTTTGGTTCATTTTGAATGAGATTGTATAATGAAGCGAAGCTTTGGTGGTGAAAGAATGAAAGAAAAAAAAAGTTGGTTTGAGATAATTTATAGAAGGATAATGATATATCAAGCGACTTTTTGTGCCACGAAATCACAACGAATGAGGTATAAGGCAATTTGCATTGAATACATTTCCTATATTTCATCCATCACCCCCATGATTTGTGGACAAGCAGGCATTTGATTGGCTTAAACTTTCTAGTGGTGCTCTCGGGATACAAATCTTCTAGATAAATAGCATCACTCTTTATAGAAAGAGCCAATGTATAAACGAGGTCAAAGGACGAATCAGGTCAAAATTGACTCATATAAAAAAATGAGAAATGATATTTGTACAACCTTTTTTGACAACTTTTAAACAACTTTCTCTCATACTCATATTATATTTTTACTCTCTCTCTTTCTCTCTTCCTTTTTCTCTCTTCATTGTTTTTGACCAATGAGAAAAGAGAAAAACGAGGTTGTCATAAAAGTTGTTAGCAAATGGTTGTTCAAATATCATTGCTCTAAAAAAATTTCTAGAATCCTTCAAAATCGTGTAAAAACATGCGATTTCGCAGGGGGGTTTCACGATTTTGTGATTTCGATGCGATCTTAATAGAGTTTTTCTTGTTTTTGGATTTTGCAATGGATTAGACTCATTGAAGGTGTGTACAGTTGAAAAACCCTGGATTTTGCGATTTAAATCGTGATTTTGACACCAATGAACCAATCCATGTTTTACTGGGTTGGATTTCAGGTTTTGTGGATTAAGAAAATCAATTAAAATTAAAAATTAAAAAATAAATAATCAAACATATGATCTGAAAATCGATTGATCGGATGAGTCTAATCTCACCATCTATTTAGAGAGGTTCCATTTAAAGTCGAAGGAATTAGTCCACCAAAGTTAAAAGAGAGGGGAATCAAATAATTTGTACTGATTTGGACTTTTACACTTCAAATAAAATCATGTATACGACAAATTAGAGAATGAACAGAGACGACAAACTTATTATCCCTTTTCTATGGTGTTTTCCACATTCAAAATTATAGTGTAGTATATGATATGACATCATAGTTATTTTTGTTACTGTTATCTATTTTTTTTATCAAGTTACTGTTATCTTTATTTATATGTACATGTGGAGGAAAATAATTTGCTTCATTTAAGATTTGTATGATGATCTGAGATTTGTACTCTTTTTATTTGATAAGGGTGTAGATTTAAGGCATGGGAATGTGAATGATTGAATATGAAATTAATGGAAATTGTGAAACAGCTATGGTGACTTGATGGGTCTTAATTTCTTCATCCTCATGTGGACTACCTTATGCCAACGCCAATTTATCTGTAACTCCATCGGTTGTGGGATATTATTGAATCTTTGCTATGTTACTCTACATGTGGATGAAAGTGATGAAGTCCTTCCATGAGATTAGTGGTAAGAATATCATAGGAAGTACATATTAATCTTCAAGTTTTCTCCTATATGCAATGACTGAGTTTGCCTAAAATGTTAGGGGGTGCAAA
>Ga0315913_1006732_pt1 | contig 13877 bp, 6 predicted proteins | sample MpolsnodulesMG_FD_207736 | JGI IMG/M metagenome (GOLD analysis project Ga0315913, IMG submission 207736) | Medicago polymorpha root nodule microbial communities from Los Angeles, California, United States - small nodules | ecosystem: Host-associated > Plants > Roots > Nodule | place: USA... | reverse complement strand
TAGACTCTAAAAATTACTCTTGAGACACAATCCAGGATTTTACGATCATTCCCCCCCTCCCCCCCTCTGCTTTTGCAAGCTGCTTTACCTGAATGTTCAAATATTTTAAAATTTCTATCAAATTAACTGATAGCTCGCAAGAATACCAACAAGAGTCTTGTTTCAAGGCCTTTTATTGTAGAGAATAGTTTATTTGGCTGTTCAATGACCTTTCGATATGTTACTGCTCTTTGAACTTGAACTTTTCTTCAACTAAGAGAGTACTAAAGTGCAGGGATTTGCAGAACATGAATATGCACGGTATGCTGCGGCATTTGAAAGCTATCGATGATTCAACACTAGTTGTTACCTTACCTCAGGTATTTTGGTTCTTGCTTTTGTTATTTTTCAGTATTCATGCTCCTTCCATGCTTAAATCATTGTTCATGAAACCGCAATATTTTGTTTTGAAAAAGGAAATCTTTCTCTTATTTATAAATATAATTTATATTATTTGTGTTTTACATCGCATGTTATTCTCTAAGACTCACCTTTATTATGTAAAAACAGGTTATGCTTTTACATAACTAGAACAAGAATAAAAAATGTTTATTAATTTATATCTTTTAACGCCCTATCTACCACAGTTCCGTAATCATGTTTTTGGTCATGTTTCAATCTAATTTTGTATCTTCCTTGATTGTGTTTAGATTTTTTGAAAACCATTTTTAAAATAGTTTTATAAACAAATTCTTGAAATACTTTAGCTGTTTTGTTTTTCTGAAGTTTTTTCAATAGGTATATGGATCATAGTAAAGTAACTCTTATGTTATCCAGTAAGTGAAGCTCCGTTGGTAGTTAGCAGGACATTATTTACAGGGGCCGGGGTTCAAACCCCGAGTTTCCCACACTTAAAAATGTGTGAATCTAGCCAATTGACTACTTGACCAAAAAAAATGCAATTGTTATGGTTCAATATAATTATTATTTACTTTAGATCTAATAATTTAAATTTATTTCTTTTTGTACATAATCTAAAATTGAATAGAATATAAATTATGAAATTAATTATTCAATGTATTTTAATATTTTGACAAAGTGATTCAATATATTAGAAAATTTGCTTTTGTTAAGTTTTTCTGATAGGTATATGGGTCATAGTATAGTAACTATTATGGTTAAATATAACTATTATATCATTTAGATATATAATTTCAATTTATTTCTTTTTGTATAGAATCTAAGTTTGAATATAATATAAATTATGAAATAATTGATTCAATGTATTTTAACTTTGTCAACATGATTCAATATATTAGTAAGTTGTCCTTGTTGCTGCAACCTAGTGGTGTGGCTTTGCAAACTTTTATGTCAAACCCCGGGTTCGAACCCAACTCACCACATTTCCGAAATAGTTCTTTAAAACCCCCAATCTAGTACATTTGGACCTGGATTCACTGCTGCTCCCTCTGGAATGAAAGATAAACAAAAGTGGTAGTTGAAAGGTCAATGTATGTGGTTAAAAATTAAGTCCACATACGTCAACTTTTCAACTACCATTTTTGCTTATATTTCATTTCGGAGGGAGTATGATATTTTCACCCAGTTTTACATTGCAATAGTGACATTGCAATTGTCCTTGACTGTTTATTTGAGACGGGATGATTTAGATTTCAACCTCAGTTCACGCATTAAAATAATTTCCTTTGTATTCTTCAAGCGGATGGCTCGAAGCTGTTATTGCGTCGGATGAAATGCAAATCACAACTTTTGGGCCTTATGAGTGAATTTTTTTTTTTGGGCCTTGTACCATACTTAGGGCAATCCCTCTCTCTCAGGCAAATCCCTCTCTCTCTCTCTCTCTCACACACACACATCTGGCAATCCTTCTCACTCTCATCAGGCAATCCCTCTCTCTCATCAGGCAATCAGAGGAAATTCAAATCACAAGTTTTGGGCCTTGTGAGTAAAAAAACAAATGTTTTGGGCCTTGTAGTTGTAACCTACATAGGTCAAGAATTTCACACAACATAAATATCACATTTGAGTTACTTACACACAATCTCTCTCTCTCTCTCTCCCTCCTCTGTCTTTTACTCTCTTGAGGCAAGTTCTCTCTCTCTCTCTCTCTCTCTCTCTCTCTCTCTCTACATGTTTTCAGTGTTATATGTTCTCATTATTATGTACGATTTTCTCTACATGTTTTCTGCGCCTTTTTTAACAAAATTGAGATACCCTTTTGCTGTATATCAATATTTTTCACAACTCTTTCTTCCACTTCACTCGTTGATTCATTTGTTGAAATGGGTATCTTAGTTTTTCTTGAATTCAATGAATTTTTATGTGATTATCACTTTGTTTGATAAATTTTCATGATTTTATATAATTGAATATTGATTTATTGTAAATTGGGTAAAATAAATTGTTTTTTTTTCTTTTCTTATTTTGTTTTTTGCCGTTAGAATTGTGATGTTGAGTTTCATTGTAAGCATATTTATGTTTGCACAAAATGTTTTGAGTGAATTTAGGGTTTGATCGTTAATGCCCGTTTGTGCATGTTTGGAAGAACGGTGAGATTGAAAAATCAGGCTGAGCCACCGTAATTTGGTGAAACTATAAAGTGTAGCTTTTGCCAAGATCACGGTGACTCACTTTGATTTTGTAAATTTCACCGAGTTGAGCTCGATTGATGAGCAGAGGCACTCCAAAGGAATTTTAGGGTTCAAACTTTTGAAATTAACGTAATCACTAATTTATTTATTAATATTTGTGTATCAATTAATTGTTGAGCTGAGAAATTTTGAACCAGAATTTTTGTTAGGGTTCAGATCTTGAAAACTAATATAATCACTAATATACTAATATTTATTTTTATTTTCTGTTTTTGAAGGTAATTTGAAATGGCTGAACCATCCATGGTCATTCACGTTCGAAATGTAGGACACGAGATATCTGAAGTAAGATCTCTATTTATGTTTGTATTTGTATTTGTTACCTGTGGCTTTTTAATATGATCATGTCATGGATTCATTTATATTAACTCAATTATGGCCAGGTCTGTGAAAGGAAGAAACTAGTTTAGATCCTTATTGATATCGTAATCAGTTCTATATTTCTTTATTTATGATATTAATTGTAACAGTTTTTGCACGCTTGAATGTGGGTATATAAAAGTTAGTTGGATTGTATTAACTTCAAAAGTTGCTTTTTCTTTTTGTTATTAATTGTTATCTTTATATAAGAAAGCTGCAAGATCATGTCGGTAGACTATATTCTGTTGACACAATTTGAAGCCAGTGATTGTGTGCAATTCATTATATCTTGTGATGAATCATAAATGATTTTAAATCATGTGATGTGCATGAATTGGTACAATTCTTTGTCATTCGCATGAATATACGATTCACATTTCACATATAATCACAATTTTTTTTATTTATAATATGCATCACAATTCAGTGTCATTGATGTGCATGAATGTATGCCAATAGAATACATGGGGTGAATAACAAAGACGAATGACACAGAACGATTATATAAATACTGTATCTCATCTTGTTGCAGAACGATTTGCTTCAGTTATTTCAGCCTTTTGGAGTCATAACGAAGCTTGTGATGTTGCGTGCTAAAAATCAGGTTTTCTTTCATGCTTTCAAACGAATATTTTGATTATTCTCAGACTCTTAGAACTCACGGATGAATTGTTTTATCATTCTTGCAGGCACTTGTACAAATGCAAGATGTTCCTTCTGTTGTTAGTGCTATACAGTTCTATGTAAATTCTCAACCAAGCTTAAGGTATACAAAGATTCTTCATATCTCTTCTCTTTTAATTTTTATCCGACTTGAATACTATTGTGCTAACTTAATGTTGGATTTCATATTTTTGGTATTTGGAAAGCATTATTCATTCTCAGTGATTTTAAGAAATTGTTGTTTACGTAACTTATGTAATTATCATTCTGTTTCATTAAGGGGGAGAAATGTTTATGTTCAGTTTTCCTCTCATCGAGAACTGACAACAATGGATCAAAATCAAGGACGAGAAGATGAGGTTGGTTTTATTTTGGTTTTTCTTTATTGAATAATGTTTACCTTTTTGATTATCAAAAAAGAGATGAATCAATTGGCCTTTTTCATTTGGCGTTTGTATTCTCCATTTTTCATGTGATGTTTACCCTATAAAAAAATATATAAATAATATTTATATTGCTATATAATTATATTATTTTCCATATAATTGATTTATTGTTAAATTTTCTCTTTCTCTATATCATATACCTCTCTATTTATTCTCCTTTCTTTCTATCTCTATGCTGTTTGCGGTCGCCAACTCTTCGGATGCTTAGCCAAATCTAATTCTTTTAGTTACGGTTCATCAAGTGCTGTATCCTATGACTGTGGATGTGCTACAGCAAGTATTTTCTCCTCATGGATTTGTGGAAAAGATTGTGACATTTCAGAAGTCAGCTGGTCAGAGTCTCTCACAGATTTATTCCTTTCTTTCTCTTTCTTTCTTGTGAAGCGCTTTTGAGATTATTATACAATATATTTTCATCTTTCTGTAAATAAACAGGAAATTTTTTATTTTGAAGCATATCAATATAAGTAAAATAATTTTTCTTGGTTTTTAATGTTTCATGGAATGGTTCACTATTCTCAACACGATGACAATATACATATCCCTTGTAATTAGATATGGGGAGCGAAGAATGTCACTGCATTCAATCAGTGTTATATATGTCACAAAAAAAAAAATCAGTCATGAATATCACGTCAGTCATTACACGTTTCACTTTTTAAGAATCAAGAATAAATTTTCCAAAAAGATTTTGACAGAAAACATGGCTGAATGCCCCCAATAATATTATTTTGTTACACATCATGATGGACCACTTCGTGACATCATGCAATTTCCTTATTTTAATGAATGAAGTTTACGGTTATATTTGATAAATTGTGCAGGATTTCAAGCTCTCATTTAGTACGAGACTCGTCAGAGTGCCGTGACTGCCAGAGGTGCTCTGCAGGTTGTTTTGCGATTACACGAACTTCATGCTCTACTTGTCTTGTTAATTCTAATATTGTTTTTCTGGAATGATGATTATTGTACTTTTGGAATTTTTCTAGGGACGCAATGTGTATGATGGTTGCTGTCAGCTGGACATTCAGTTCTCAAAGTAGGTTAAAGTTATCTCTGTGTCAACAATTTCATTGTATGTATTACTTTTGGAAAAAAACCTAGTCTCGCATTGTAAAAAGATAAGACTTGAAAAAAGTTATTAAAAAGTGGCAACCCTCATCTTACAAACCGGTTTTGTGAGGATAAGTTAGAGAATTTTTGTGTGCTCCTTTGCTGGCTCATTTTGTTTCCTCTCACCTTCTTTTAGTCTTTACTTTTACCTAACTATTTTTTTGTTCTTCGTTTGATTCATGTTTATTGCAGCCTTGATGAACTACAAGTGAACTACAATAATGATCGGTCAAGGTGATTCAATCGTTTTTTTTTTACTTAATGTAATTTATCTTTTAACACCGTATTCATCGTTGCTGAGTTTATTCCTCATTTCTGCAGGGACTTTACCAACCCAAATCTGCCTACGGATCAGAAAGGCGGACCTTCACAGGTACGTTTGTAATCATTCGATGAACCAAATTTTCTTGTTAATCTTTGTCAACTCCGTTCTAATACTATTTTCATCTTCTATGGGATAGGCTGGATACAGTGATGCAGGAAATTATGGGGGAATTCAAGGTTCTGGACCCAGACAAGGTGCTAAACATTTTTATTTGCTCTGATCTTCACAAGTATGTTCATTGTCTGTTTGTAATGTACTAATATTTTGTTTTTTGTTCTTTTTACAGCTGGATTCTCACAGGTGGGTACTTTTCAAGCTAAGTTGAAGTCACCACATTCAATTATGAATGCAGAATTTAATATATGAAGAAGTTGATATCAATTTGCATCTTATAAGAAGTAGCATTAGGGATGTCTTAACTGTCTATGTCTCTTCATTTTCTATTTTCAATTAACTTATTAAAAATTAAATACTTGGTTTGCTCGAAGTCTCTCTATTGAGAGTCTTAGGTTAGATGAATATGACCTGAAAATGAGTTTAAAAGTTGGAGATATCCTTCACATTACAAGCCAGTTTTGTTCAACCCTAATTTTAAGATGGTATCTCAACCCGACTTATTTTAAAACCTGTCATGGCTGTGAAGGAGTGTGTTGGGAGACATCACTCACTTTATAAGTCGGTTTTGTAACACTCCCCACTAGTTAGTTTGCTTATATTTGAGAATATAGCTAGATGATGGGGCTATATGTTTTATTATTTTTTTTTATTTGTTTTAAATATATTTTGGCACCATCGGCTGCAAGCTGCTTGGATCTGGTTTTTCAAGGAAAAAAATTAAGAGGGAATAATTCTTAAAAATATCATACTTTTATGGACAAAAATATTTAGAAGCATTTTTTCCTCATTGGGGTTTGATTCATAGGGAGGTTTTTATTGAGCTTTTTGCATTGCGAAACTCTGGGATTTTCTTTTATTTTGTGATTAAATTACATTACTTTATCAAGACATTACTATAATTTTCTTGTTTGTAAATCAACTATAGATATGTATCTAATAACTTTATAATATTTTCAGCCATTTTGTGCTAAATGACAATACTGTGTGTGAACCCATTACTATGGCTTTGTTGTTTATAAATTAAATGCACACATGCATTTAAAATGAACTTTTTTATTTATATTTAGTGCATGTTTTGCTTAAATTAATTTTAAACGCAAAGGTTAATCCCTCCACGTACTTATCAATTTGTTTTGCATTATAGATGGGCAATGCTCAAGCAATTGAAGCTGCCTTCGGGGGAGATTTGCCTCCTGGAATAACTGGAACAAATGAAAGGTGTACAATTCTTGTCACAAATCTCAATCCTGACGTAAGTAAAATTGCTTGGAACTTTTCATTCTGCAAGAAAGTTGTCTCCCTTCTATTTAACTGTTAGCTTGAAATTTTGTTATTTCAGAGAATCGACGAGGACAAACTGTTCAACTTGTTCTCTATTTATGGGAACATTGTCAGAATCAAACTTCTCCGAAATAAACCAGATCATGCACTTGTCCAGATGGGGGATGGTTTTCAAGCTGAATTGGCAGTTCACTTTCTGAAGGTTAGTTTCATGGATACCTTGGTAATTATATGATCTATGATATCTTGATTAATATTGAGGGTTATTGTTACCTGTTATAGTTGTGCCTAATGATTAGAATCTATGAGTGCGAAAGTTAATCTGTCTGAAACTGTGTAGTTTGATTGATGTGGACTCTTGTACTTATTGAGTTGCATTCAGCATTCTAGGAGTTATTGAGAGTTGGCAACAAAACCAACTCAGCACAATACGGTCACTGATTTATAGTGTACCTGTACTACACAAGCACAATGTTCACACACCATATGAAAATACACGGTACTCTAAAACATGAGAAAATTATTATATTTTTCTATTTTTATTAGAAGATATTGGGGCTATTAGTCTTACTGTTAGTGGGTTTAGTCATGTACTATTACTCATACTTCCGTTCCGTTGTGCTAGTATTAGCCGTCTTTTTCTATCTTCTCTTTTTGCTCTCTAAAAATCCTGTTCTGACCAGTGGTCATAATTGTGATTTATATCTCAACATCGTGTGCTTCCACGATCTCACTCAATCCTAACAATCCAGATTGCATGTAGAATCGTATTCTACTGAAATTGAAATCGTAAAATATCTTGCAAAAATCTTGCTACCTTGTTTTTTTCTACTCTAGAAGAAGAATAAAAAGAAAGATAGCACAGTGGATATTGGGCTTGGGAGAAAAGAAGGCCCAACTCATTACTATTACCATTTTTTTGGGTTACTTTACTTTTACCAGTTTGTTGGTTGACTTAATTCAAAAACTTACTGGGTCTTTTTTATCTTTATTTTTTAATTGTTGTGTTCTGTTCTACGTCAACACTGGTTTAGGCTATTTTAGTCGTGAAGACCCAATAATAAATTAAGTAAATATTGATGAATTAATTTAAAAGTTTCTCTAACTACATTAAGTATTTTCTTTATAAAATCAATTAATAAAATATTTCTTAACGACAAATAAGTTTCTTATTTCCTTAAATCAACTATCTTTAATGGAAAGAGGTTAACTTGATCTATGCTCTATGCAATGCGTTTGTAATTTTTCATTTTGGTAGTGTTCTGTCCTAGAACGATGTTATCTTGAGGAAGATATGACGGATTGATGAAGATGATTCGTTGCGGAAGATCTCGCCGGAATCCATGGAAGAGACCCCGTTGCCGGTGAGACGCAAGGTGGTACCTGCAAATGCGCTCTGAGCCCAAGTTAGGTGGGAAACAAGGAAAGGTGAGAGGTTTATGTGATAGAATAAACTTACTTTGAATTGTAATGGATTCCCCTCTTATATAGGCATAAGGGAGTGTATTGGGCCTTACCATGTAATTGGGCCTTTGCTAAGTGGATATAGTCTTTTAAGTGGGTTTAGGTCCACCTAAAAGGCAATATCTACATAGCAAAGACCCAGTTACATGATAAGGTCCAATAAAGCTTCAGGCTCATTATACTCTCTTATGCCTTTATAAAAGGGGAATCCATTGTAATTCCAAGTAAGTTTATTCTATTTCATAAACCTCTCGACCTCCTTGTTTTCCACCTGACTTGGGCGTCGGAGGTACCACCTCCTTCTGTATCATCGGCAACGGGGTCTCTTCCATGTTCCGACGAGATCTTCCACAACGAAGCTTCTTCATCAATCTGTTGTATCAATGTGAGTATGATTATCTTCCTCAAGATAACATCGTTCTAGGACAGAACTGGTAATATTTTGGAATTTTACGATCTTGTTTAGCTCTCGAAAAATGTAGGTTGTTAGAGGGTAACAAGATCCTACCAAAATTACACATGCATAACACAAACTAAATTAACCCTTTCCCATTTAAATATAGTTTTTATGGAAATAAGAAAATTGTTTATCGCGAAGTAATATTTTAATCAAACTCAATTGATTTTATTAAGAAAATACTCCCTCCGCAACAAAATATAAGCAAAAATGAGTCAGAAGATTGATGTATTTGGTGTAAAATTTAGACCAGATACATCAACTTTCGTTGACTCATTGTTGCTAATATTTTGTTATGGAGGAAGTATTAATTAATTTAATATAATTAGAATTCAATTCATCATTCCTTTCTTAGTATATTATTGGGTCTTCATTGGTAAAACAATAACTCAACCCAAACCAATGTTAATGTAAAACAAAACAGCAACAAATAATTATAAAAAAAATTATTATTATTATTTTTATAAAAAGCCACTCGATTTTATAATTAAATCACAACAAAATAATAATGAGTTCCTAAAACAAATGTGTTCGGACCAAATGAGTTTTTATTACTTTTATCAGTCACGGCCATCTTATCAGCAGCAACACTGTGACATCTTTCTCCTTCTTCTGGCCGCGTACTGATTTCTCAATTTTTTGCCATTTTTTTTTCTTCAAAATATGTGACGGGTGACATGGTAGTCTAATTCTTCTCTGCATGCTATGTCGAAACCCGCTGTGCTTGCTGGTCAGTGGTCACCGCTTCTTCCTCTAGTTTGAGCTTCACCTGTTTTGACAGTCTTCCCACTCTTCTCTTCTCCTATTTGAGACATGTATCTGTCTGTGTTGAGTATTGTTTTCGTCCCACATTAAATACATCACTCCGAAACTGGTCTGTTCCCTTTAGAATAATTTCTTCTTTTCGTAATCACCTGTTTCTGTTGCTTTGCTAATGCATTTCATTGGCCAATGGCTTGGTGCAACCTGAGCAGTATCAATTGGTTTGTGATTTTTTTTTTTTGTTTATTGTTTCTTTCTTTTACATATGACAACTAAACCACCTGAGTATCTTCCTCAGCAACTTTCCCTTTCAACAAACTGAAGTGTTAGATAGTTTCCATCTGAACTTTTGTTTTATTGTAGTTAGAGAATTCATCACAAATTAGCACAGTTATTTGTAGAATATTCTAAAAAATGAAGAAAGATTAAAGAGAAAAAGAATAACATTTTGGTTTCAATGGTTTGTTGAAGTAGTAAGTTCAGTTTTTAGACATTTGGGTTTTTCTTGGAGAAATATCAGAATATTGATTCTTCTGTTGATGATAAATATACATTTGAGTCTAATTCTTACCCAATAGCAAAATGGAAATAATCACCATGTCTCCCATTGTTTCCACTTGCCCACAATAAATTTTACCCTAGTGATATGCAACATGATTGAAATTGAGAATTGTATTTCACGACGGTTTATTCTAATGACATTTTACAGTTAAAAATATTGTACTCATGTACTTGTTCATTGTTAATTCTAATGCTGTTCATTATTCTGTATTATTTCATTAATTTCACCGGTGCTATCTAGTTTGGAATGTGGATTCTTTCTAATACTGTTTTTGATCCATATTTTTTAGATGTTGGGATCAAACATGTGGTCATTTAGCATTATGTTATTGTGGTCTGAAGAGTAATCTGTATATTTTCTGCTAAAGTGTGAAACTGATCACGAAAATCTTTTCAATTTCAAATATAGGGGGCCATGTTGTTCGGAAAGCATTTGGAGGTGAACTTCTCAAAGCATCCAAATATAACCCAAGGTCCTGATACACATGAATACATGAACTCCAATCTCAATCGATTCAACCGAAATGCTGCTAAAAACTATCGGTATTGCTGCTCGCCAACAAGGATCATCCACATGTCCTCCCTCCCACAAGAAATTATTGAAGACGAGATTGCAAGTCTTCTGCAGGAGCATGGAATCATTGTCAACTGCAAAGTCTTTGAGATGAATGGGAAAAAGCAGGCTCTTGTTCAGTTTGAGACCGAAGAGGAGGCAACTGAAGCCCTTGTTTGCAAGCATGCAAGTTCACTTTCTGGTTTCGTTGTTCGCATCTCCTTTTCGCAGTTGCAAAATATATGATGTGGTGCACTTCGGTACGGAGCAAAAGAATTCTATCTTTATTTGGTACACGGGATTCTGAATTCGGGAAAGATAATTTTATGCTGAAATCCCATCTTCTATGTCTTTTTATGGTCTCATTGGTTGTGAATTAACTTATAAAAACTTGTACGTGATTTTTCTCTTTCGATCATTTTTCTTCTCATCTCCATTGCATCTATTTGTTCTTTTTATGTTAGATTGCTGAGGCAAGGTTTATGGTTGCAAATGCATGAAGTTTTGAGTAGTAGAAAAGAGAAAATTAGTTTCTTGTTTAGAATTGAGGAATTGTCTTGTGGTTTTTTTTATGATGATTGTTGATGTATATTTTGAACAAGGATTGTGATGTATATTATTTGGAATACAGGCTTAGTTGACCTTTCTGTTGTATTCTCAATAAACATCAAATATTTTCTTGTCCAAATAAACAATAAGTTTCATTTTGTGTTTTTGATGTATTTATTCATCATTTTGTGTTTGGTTGGATGTCTTACTCGATTAACACAGTTGGCGGCAATAGGAACCCTGTCAGTAACAGTGAACTTTGATTGAGTGCCAAGAACACACAGTAAGAAGCTTCGTTGGGTGAGTGTAAATAGAAACAGAAATATAGCATTGTCGCTGAAATAACTAAAACAAATTGCATAATATTTGCCGAAAAGAAAAAACATCACAATTGTTTAAAATCTCGCAAAATTGACCTATAAAGGGCTCCACTTCTGCACTCACCCACACCTTATCAATTTCTGCTCTGTTAATGAATTGATAGGAAAGTTAAATACCCTCGTTGATTTGGATTATCTTGCAGTATTTTGAAAATAATAACCATCAAATAATTATAATCCAACTAATGATAAAATTTATTCCGAGTTGTTTTTTTAAAGCTGCCCAGAAAAACACGATAAATATATGATACAAATCCCAATATCAGTTTGTGATAAAAATCTACAACTTTAACTAAATGTTTGATTTCAAGTGGTTAATAAACTTCCATTAAGATAAATTGTTTAGGTAACAACCTAAGTTTGATTTCATATTGAAACAATTTTTAACAAACTTTACTTATCTTTCGGTCAAACTAGAAATTACTAAAGTCATTATGTATAGCCTTTACTGTCAATGATATATTTTCTTTTTATACGGTTGATGCTCGCATCTCTGCACCATTGCTTTTCCGTTTTCACCATTACGTATAGCCTTCAATTACTATTTGTACCGAGTGATGATGATGGTATACAATTATGAAATTATGAAGGAGCAAGTGAGTATTCACATGATGGTGGTCTGTAAAATTTGCAAAGGAAAATAGAAACATGCATATACACATTGGAAAAGTAGTTTTTCCGTTTTCACCATTATGTATAGTCTTTAATTACTATTTGTACCGAATGATGGTGATGTTATACAATTTTTCTTTCCTTTTTTCAAGGTTTTGGTCGAAAAATCACGCACCAAGAAGCTTCATTTTGTGTTTTTGATTTTGAACTCTCTCTGAGTTTGGAGATTGCCTTTTTGTACAATTTAGCAATTAGAGGCTTCCAATGACAGCTTCTCACAACGCAATGTGGTTTCACCTCTCTCAATAAGCTACAAAAACACACACTATCTCCAACCATTTTCTTCCTATTATTTATATAGATTGAGATCATTATTCATAGTTTCTTCTCCTTGAGATTCCCATTTTCTCTTCATTCATTCCCTTAGCTTAACCTTATATGGAATAAAAAGGCAAGTTAAAGCATTAGGTGAAGAAAAACTTGTGCGGTGTGCAGCGTTAAGAGATATGTCCATTTGCTTCTTTTAACAATATTCCCTCTCTTCTAAAATAAGGAACCTACGTGCATTATTCTTATAACATAATTTGATTGTATTTTTTATTAATCTATAAAGATGAATGTTAGTGTATAAGATTTTAGATTTGTCTTTGATGAATATTTATTAAGTATTAAATTTTTATATTTTTTTGCTAATTCATACTTAAAATATTAAAGGTCAAAGACGTGCATTGACATGTATGACACAACCGACCGAGTTAAAATTATCTCCATTTATGATTCTCTTTATTTCTTTCATTTGGAGAGATAAAGACAATTTTTTTTTTGAAAAAAAATATAAAATAATTAATAGTGGTGGGACCCACTATTTATTATGTGTTCTTTCTCTCCAAATTACATACTCCATTTATTTTATCGAATGGAGAAGATCCTTACCCCAACCAATTAGGTCACCTATTTTGGGACGGAGGGAGTTATAAACTCTTGTTAAAATTGCACATGAGATCTTTAACTTAATTTAAAGTCTTAAATTTCTATTTTTTTTTTTTTGTCTTTTTCGGATAAAAAATATCTTTATGAATGACAACATTGTTGTACCTTGGCGATTTTTTGTCCAAACCCGTGGTATAAAATATATGATGCTCGGTTGGATGTGTTACTTGATTGAATAACAACACGATTGGGGGTTCTTTTCACGGTTTTGGACGGGAAAATCCCTAAAGTACAACATTGTATGTTGATCTTTAGAAAAATAATTAACATTTTATCTAAAAAACCTATGATAAATGATTTTTGAAGTTTAAAATTAAGTTAAAAAATTCATTGTGCAGTGTAGTTTTTCCTAAACTTTTCTATATGTTAATGATTAGGGATGGCAATGGGTATCCAATGGCTAGGGTACTATAGTATCCATTCTCATACCCGCGTTTGTAAAAAATGTCCGTACCCTCGTGGGCAATAACTTTAGTGCCCTTCCCCATACCCTATGGGCACCTAAGTGCCCATACCCGCACCCATTACCCGCACTTTAAGTATGAAAAGACAATAAAAAACATTAGAATTGAAATAAAACTATGATCCAAAAA
>Ga0315913_1006730_pt1 | contig 13880 bp, 12 predicted proteins | sample MpolsnodulesMG_FD_207736 | JGI IMG/M metagenome (GOLD analysis project Ga0315913, IMG submission 207736) | Medicago polymorpha root nodule microbial communities from Los Angeles, California, United States - small nodules | ecosystem: Host-associated > Plants > Roots > Nodule | place: USA... | reverse complement strand
GGGAATGGTATATCTGCATGTATTTTGTATTATGCAGCTATTTGTTTGTGTGCTTACTGCACCTATTTTTGTGTTATGCCTGCTGCTTGCTATTTTCTGTTGTTGCATTTATTTTGCAACTATTTCAGGTTATGTGTAGATGTTGTCACGGATGTTGCAACATCTTGTTGTTCTTAATGATGATCTGAGAATCTGGTCTCAGTATTTTTAAAATGTACATGTTCCCTGTTAATGCTCACTAGAATGTTGGAACATATCTGTGAAGATTAGTGTAGATGTTGGCACTCATGTTGCAACATCTTGTTGCTCTGAATGATGATCTGAGAATCTGTTCTCAGTTATTTTAAAATGTACATGTTCCCTGCTGATGTTCTCTAGAATGTTGGAACATGTCTGAGAAGACTTCTGCAAATGTTGGCATAAATGCTGCAACATCTTGATGCTGCTCCGAGCACTTATTTTTCTCAGTATTTTTGTTGTACATGTTTCCTACTGATGTGCTATAATATAATGGAACATGTCGATGTGTATGACTTTTATAAATAAAAGTTTAGGTGCTCTGTGTGACCTTGATAGGTCTGCTAGCTTAGGTCTCCTGATAGGTCTGCTAGTTGGTGAATATTCCCTGAAAGACTTTATGCCCAAAACCTGATGTTATTCTTTTATCTATGCGTTAGAAGTTTGTATCTTTTAATATGCATGTATTGAGGGGGAGTAATGGAATATTCCTGTAAGTAGTCACTCATAGGTTCATATATTCAAGGGGAGTGATACTTCTATGTGTGTTTGCGCTAGTTCAAGCTGGTTGACAAGATGCTGAGTCAGATGTTTAAACATCCATGTCTCTCACTTGTAAGTATGGGAATTTATTTTTCCCTTGCTTCTATATGTGGTTGGTGACAGTACTCTGCAGACATCCATGTCTGTCACTTGTAAGTATGGGAATTTATTTTTCCCTTGCTTCTATATGTGGTTGGTGACAGTACTCTGTAGGTATGGGAAATTTATTTTTCCCTTGCCACTATGTGTGGCAGGTACTCCTGTTTGAAGTTATGAAGGATGTTGAAACATCCTATTATGTGTGGGAATTCATTTTCCATGTTTGTAGCATAGGAATTTATTTTTCCTCTGCTCTATATGGTGAAGGATGTTGACACATCCAATGTATGAGAACTTATGTTTCCTAGTTGTAGCATAGGAATTTATTTTTCCTCTGCTTTATGTGGTGAAGGATGTTGGAACATCCAATGTATGGGAACTTGTGTTTCCTAGTGTAGCATAGGAATTTATTTTTCCTCTGCTCTTGTGAGACTATGTTAATATCTTATCCGTTGGTGCATGTCTCTAATAAGTTTAATACCTCTACAGCTGAAGCTGTGATGGAAGACTCGTGAGGTATTTTTGTATGCACACGTCTGATATTTCTTTAGTGATGCTATTATGCTACTCCTTCTTCTTGAATATGTGTTCGTGATGACTTGAGGAAGTGTATCTGAGGTATCTCTTTAGATTCTGTGTGCTAGTTGTTTCTTCATAGGTATGTGCTCATGCTCTTGGAGAAATGGTATTTTGTATCCTTCTATTGTTTGTATTTGGCCTTAATTTGTTTTAGCCAAAAATTGCCAAAGGGGGAGATTGTTGGGTATTTGTATTGGCAGCATTATTGCTAATACAAATATCCTTGTTTGTGTTGTTGGAACCAATGTACCAACATGAGTTTAGGCATCTCTGTAAGATGTTGGATACGATGTTCCAACATCCTGGCACGGTTCAGTGTGCTTGGGTTCATGCCTATTTGTACGCGCGCCCTTTATTGTTTAAGGAAACAATATTTCCTTATCTTATTGACCAAGCAACGTGCATATCTTTACATGAATCAGTTGTGGAATATTTCCAAAGTAATATTTTAACCTTAGGAAATATTTGTTATTGGTTGGAACGATCCTATAAATGTTCCGACATTTTAGGACTTTCCATTTTTGCAGACTAGCTGAACCGATATGCTTTGTGCTGAAGCCCAACAAGAATATTTAGCCCAAGCTACTTTAGTATTTAAAGAAGACTTCAAGACCTAATTGATCATTCAAGCCGTCATGCTAAAATGTTTAGATTTTTAGGCTTTTGAGTCTACATGTGCTTTACTCTTGTACCGTTTGTGATGCAAGTTTAGAACCCTTTGTGAGCCTTTCTTGTATCGTTTGTGATACTTGTTTAGGACTGCGTGTGAGTTTGATACTCTTGTGTACTACACCGAAGTTGTGAAACAAGGTGTTAGTTGTTTGTTTTTGAAGGTAACTTCAACTTTGTGTTTGTGTTCAGGTCTGATAGGTCACAGGGGCTGTGACTGACCATTAGGATAGTGAGATGGGATCTCAGATTTAGGAGTTCCTAGGTTGAAGTCTATACAGGTAGGTCCTAGGTCTTTAGTGTAAACGAGGAGTTTGCTGAGAGCTATAAAATAAGGACTACACTAGTGGATTTCCTTCGTGGCTTGGTAGCCCCCAGATGTAGGTGATGTTGCACCGAACTGGGTTAACAAACTCATTGTGTTCTTTACTTTCTTGTCATTTATTTTTCTGCGTTTTATTTTTTTATTTGCGTGATGTTGAAACTTTAACAAAACATCTGCCTACTGTGTGTCTGACGTTGAAACATCGCATAAAACAATTTAAAACTTGTACGCCAGAATTTCAAACTCCCTCCCCCTCTTTATGCACTCTCCACCTTCTCTAATAATCCCAGCACTCACACTTTTTTCTCCCTCAACAACATGTTTTGCCTCACCCTTCCCTCGCACCTCCATTGAGTTCTAAAATCGATCAAACATAACTACCTTTGCAAAGACCTGGAGCATACCAAAACTCACATCAATCAAAGCTTTCGTTAACTTGCCCAATTCTTAAAGTTACTGTAACATACAAATCCATAAACCTTCCTTTGTGCATTATACTTTTTTGCCACATACAAGTCCTCCAAAATCCCACAGGCTTCAAAACTTCGACGTAAATAGAAATAGGGAATGAGTCTATGTATGTTAGTGAAGTAAAAGGACACACATTATTTCAACTTGGTCCCTACAGTAACCTCCTTTGCTTTTTGTCCGTCATTCTGAGTTGTAGGACGTGGAATGTAACAGCCCGGTTTTCGCTAGAATTATTTTAATTATTCATTATGTGTGTTTATGTGTATTTGTATGTTATTAATTGTCTCTATGTGTGTTTTATTCGGGATTAGTGGATTTTGGCTCAAGAAGGGTATATTAGTCATTTTAGACTCAGGGGTATTTTGGTCATTTGATGAGCAAGGGTAAAATAGTCTTTTGGTTACGAGAACTATTTTTAGTAACATTCATTTCACTCATTTTCACAAACATTTCAAGATAGAGTTGGAGAGAGAAAGGAGATCTTGAAGAACAAAGAAGAACTAGAGAGAAAGCTTGGGGTTGATGGCTAGGAGAAAAATTGAATCTAGGAATTGGAGTGTTAAACAGTAGAGGTAAGGGGGATAGTCTCTTTTTCACCAATTAATCTATAATCACTTTTTCTACTTGTGGGTTTAAGAGCTTTTATTATAATTGTGACTTTTTGTGTTTTTAAATGATAAAATTCGTGTTCCTTTTTCATGTAGAATTGTAGGTATGATAAACTTCATGAATTTGTTGTGTTAATATCTTAAACTTCATAATTGTTGCTGTTGTTGAGTTGTTTTCATGATTTTTGACTATTTGAGTGAAATTCATGAACTGGTGTAAGATGATGAATTTGAGGTGAATTAGTGTTTTAATCTGATGTTTATTGTTGTGTTTGGATGCCTTTTTATGTTTGTAATCAAGTGTATAAGTCTGGGGTCAAATTTGGGGTCAAGGGGATTTAAATTGGGGTTTTGGGGTGATAGAAGTTTGGCAAGTGTACCAAATACTATCGAAGTAGTAAAAATATCATTCCCACAAGGACTGGTTTTAATATCAAGAATTCAATTACGATATTCAAAAGGATGTATAAAGTTTCTTTTAATTTGCCACTAGGCAGTTGGTTTGGTTTGATTTGATGAAATCAAGTAACTTAAAATAAAGATTGATTAAGAAAATATGGAGAGAGATGAGATCAGATCTGTCGAATCCTCTAGTGTTTCCCTAATTGGTATACTGCACCTATTCTTATGAATGATTCTCTAGTTCCACGATGGTTAACAAAATAGTCCTAATCAATACCTTGAGTTAGGACCCTCTTCTCAAACTACAACCCTTAATTTCTTAGGTGGTCTAATAATCTTTGAAGGTTTTAAGCACGTTAACCTAATAACACTAATAAACGATTATCCATTCCTAGACTAACCATGTTTATTAGAACAATTCAATTAGGTCTAAGTCGAAAGCTAGGGTCAGCAGTCATTCGTTCTCACTAAATCATGTTTATATTTGATCATGATATAAAAAGCATTAAGAACAATTGAATTGAATAAAAACTAGATTGTCATTCATAATAAATAGAGTTTCACAGCAACATGGATCAATTAGGGTTACACAGATTCATCTCGGACCTAATCTTTGAGAGATTTAGCTACTCATAATCGAGTTTACAAATAGCATAATCAATGAAATAATTAAAACATACATGAACTGAGTAAAGGATGATGAAATCGCCCTTTAAGCAGTCTTCAAGTCTCAACATCGCACTTTTGCTCTCCAAAATCGTAACCCCTGTTTCTGACACTGACTTCTGTTTAAATAGGAAATATTTTCTAAGCCAAAAATCGCGTCGCGCCTATGTCCAATCACGTCATGATTTTATAACAACCTAGAGTCCTTCGAGATCCTTCATCACAATCGTGAAACGCCTCCAGCAATCGTGTCACGTTTCCAGCAATCCAAAAACTTACCTCTCTGCCTATCAAACCGCGTCACGATGTAAGTAATCGCGCCACGTTTGTTGCTTCAAGCTCTTAGTTGTTTTCTTGCTTTTTAACGCCTCTAGACCATTCATATTGCCTTGAACTCTATCAAATTTGTCAAAATATGTCCTAAACATTACGTAATGACAGCATGTCATCATGGGGTTGACAATTGGGAGTTCCCGAGAGGGAACAACCAAAATAGGGTAACTTGTTCTGGTGCAACTCGCTACGACGAGTTGGAACTCGCTAGGGCGAGTTGCTTAGTGACAGACCCCTTCATTTTGGTCGTTCTGGACATTCGGGGGCGATCCGGGTGTTTCCAAACTGATTCTTTTGATGTAATTAAATGTATTTGAGCTTTCTAAACCTTTGGAAACTTCAATTGAGTTAGATTGGACTTGAGTTTGTGAATCGTATCATAACTTTAGAAAATGGCTCAAGAACATAAATTTTCCGAAAACTCGATTTCTCAAGGAAAAAGAAGGGTATGACTAGGGTTGTCTAGTATTGTTATGATTTGTAATAATCTTTTGGATGGGATTCATGGTCTTTGACTTGGTTTTGCTTTGAAAACTTGAATTCTTTGAAAAACGGTAAAATGATACGGACTTTGTGAAACTTTGGGATTGAAGTGAAACAATAGTGAACTTGATGAACCTATGAATATGTGGTGAATGTATGTATTTGTATACTTGTGGAATATTAATATTGTTGAGTTGTTAAATCAATTGAATTTAATTTGTAGCATTTATGTTGATTGATTACATTTAATTGTGAATTATAAACTAACCCCTAGTGGTCGTTTGGTTGACCATCTTCCTTATCCGTATGGATGAGTAGACGGTGTGCATGAACAGTTGTGTTTTGGTGAGTTGCTTGAGGATAGCTTGAAGCTACCTCGTTTATCGCTCTTTCGGAGTCTAGTGGTCGACTCTGATTAGGACGTCCTTATGTTTTGAGTCTTATGACTATTTGTTATTTTTATGATTTAGTTGTTGAAATGAGAAATTATATTGGTGATATATTATGATATTGAGACATGGCTACTTGGAGACTTATTTATGTTGGATGACTGTTGAGATATTTTATTTAGGTGTTGATGTTATGATGTTTTATTTCGCTACGATGTTTTGAGAAAACTATTATTTACCCATGTTTGGTGATTCATTGAAGATGTAACATCTAAATTCTTGATATGCCATATCGTTAGCATAATTTATCGCTTTTAGAGTTTAGGGTGTTAAATGAAAGCTGCGGGAAATCACGATCATATTTGTCATATGATTGTTCCAAAATTCCTGGAGAATAGTCACGCTGGTAATGTTGCATGCCCCTATCGCTTTGCTGATGATGATAGTCCAACACCTCTGTTCGTGCAAATTGATCAGAACAACGTCTTCTGTCATATCTGTCAGGTGATCGTTCCAACATTCTTGGTGAACAATCCCGCTGGTAATGTTGATAACCCCTATCAAATGGCTGATTGTGATGATCCATGGCCCATGATCGAAAAAACTGATAAGGAGAGCGCCCACGATTGTGAGAATATTGTGACCCTGATCCTACCAAAATCCCACGTGAACACCTTCTGGACCGACGCCGCAACCTTGACGGAGACCACTCATCCCTAACCCTAACATGTCCTTGCCGCTACTCACCAGAACCTTGTCGTCCAAAACCATGTTGCCTAACCTGACCATGCCGACTGTGTCATAACACTTTCCGACGTCGCCGACCCCCCCCCCCCCCAAGCCTAGGGTTACTGCCTCTCCCTACCTCTCGTAATTTTGAAGTACGTTGGCCACTTCATCCTCGTTCGAGCATACAATATACTATATGTAGAATGTATTTTATTATTTTTTGTGAGGTTAGCATACGAAGAATATTATTCTTCAAAAAAAAAATTATGTATGTTATTTTTTCAAGTCTGTCGCGAATTGACAATGATTTTCTTCATGCTGGTTTCATACACAATATTTTGGTCTTGATAAGGAAATACTGGTTGGTGCCAGCCTTACTGGCAATGGTGTCTAAAAATTATTTTAAAATGATGCGTGTGTTTATTAAGGTTTATCGTATGCATATGTACGTACGCCAAGTAGGGTTGTGCATTTTTGTTTTTATTTATAACATAATGGTTTTCTTAGCTAGATCTTGTGGAAAATTACATCAGATCTAAAGAAAATATTCGAACTTGTGCTAATAAAACAAAAGAAAAGAGGAATGAAACTAGACACGCATGCATTTGACCATGATTTTACCGTTTTTTTTATTGGATATGCTATTATATTTATATGAAAATAAACAAAAAAAAAAGCTTGTGGATGAAACGTTTAAAATATTAAAAAGTGCATAACCAAACTAAAGCACTGATTTAGCTTCGTTTTTTTCTTTTTAAAGAAAGAAGTCTATTTCATTTCATCAAAGAGAATCCCCACAAGAAATTTCTGAGAAATACATAAATGTGAAGACAAACATTACATAGTTCTTTTTTTTTTTGTAAACAAAAACTTTAGACAATGATTTATCTTGATCTTTAAGAATTGACATAAACATTCGTTCAAAAAAAAATTGTCATAAACATATTCAGTTGTAATTATTGAATTAACTTTGTTAATTATTAAAATTATCATACATTTTTTTTCCATCTTTTATACATTAAACAGTAAAACAAGATAAAAAAATGTTATAATGACTTTTTTATAAATAAATATAAGAAATCACTAAAAATTAAAAATATAATTTTTTAAGCTATAGACAAAAATTAAATTAATTTTTCATAATAAAAACTGACATTAGAAAGCAAAAAAGACCGTGTTTGTTTTATATGAACATTTGTGGTGGGCGAGCCATTTGTTGTATTTAGGCATTGGCTAGCCCACATTGTGTGTTTCTTGAACTACTTGTATTTTTTCTAGTGACCTCTTCGGTACGTCTTATGTTAAGGGGACTGCTATAACAGTGTTAATATAATTTATTTTTTTAATGGCAAAATATATTATATATAATAGGGGATTAAATCCCAAGTATTACACCAAAAAGAAAATAAAAATACACCAAAACACTCATTGAAAAATCAACAACAATCGATTTTCAAACACCACCAACAGAGATCAAAAAAGCAGCCGACGAAGGTAAGATGCTTCAAACGATCAGATTCGACCACCACTCAACATCCGATAAGTCGGAGGAGACATCAACAAGCCTAAAGAAACCTGCATCAAAGAAAATAGCTCCCGATCTCGAATAAAAACGATCGACCCGCCAGACTCCCAACACTATCATGCTAAAAAATACCAATATATCATGCTAAATGAAGATTTAGAAGCCAATATTGTTGTGATTGAAAATTGAAATGCTTGTACTGTCACAAACCATTGTTAAGCCCTCGTAACAATTTTCTTTTGTGTTGTTCATGAATTGCACAATGCATTTGACCAAAATCAATTGAATTCCACAATGTGGCACGGAAAAAAAAGTTGCATTTATAAGGGTCCATCTGTTTTGATGTGACCCACACAGTCACACGCACAAATAAAAGAAAAATCAATTCCAAAATCTCAAACCCTTTACCCACTAACTACTATATAGGTACTACAAAAGCCTCATCAAAATTCTCTTAGCCTTCATTTTCTTTCTTGTTTTCACATCCCTTATAAGTCCTCTTCAAATGGCTCAGGTATATTGCCTCTTTCATATCCTATCCTCTTTAATTTAATTTTGTTCATGGTAAATATTTTCTTCCTATCTCTTAGATTCCTTATGTAAATCCTCATGATTTAGCTATATAAATATGTTTAAATTAAAAGAAAAATTTTTAAATATTTTTATTTACTAATTTTGATTGTTTATATACCATTTTTTCATTCTCTTATTCTTTCATTGGATTGATTCAAAGCAGAAGGTTGTGTTAAAGGTGTTAACTATGACCGATGATAAAACAAAGCAAAAAGCTATAGAAGCAGCTGCAGATATCTATGGTAATAATTCATATTTTTAATGTAAAGAATTCATATTTATAGAAAAAAAATGTTATTTAATAAATCAAAGGCTGATCTATTGAATTGTTGTTGATTTTGATGAATAGGGGTTGATTCAATTGTAGCAGATGTAAAGGAGCAAAAGTTGACAGTGATTGGTTCAATGGATACAGTGAAAATTGTGAAGAAGCTGAAAAAGGTTGGAAAAGTTGATATTGTATCTGTTGGTCCTGCAAAAGAAGAGAAGAAAGAAGAGAAAAAAGAAGAGAAGAAGGAAGAGAAAAAAGAAGAGAAGAAGGAAGAGAAGAAAGAAGAGAAAAAGGAGGAAAAGAAAGAAGATAAGAAATAAAAGGAAATAATTATTATTACTATATTATGTTTCTTTTTTAGAAAGACTCTTCATTTTATTTTATTTTATTTTTCTTTGCCATATTTTTCTATATTGATTATTGAGAAGCCAGTGTAAGCTGCAAAAATTGTTTATAACTTTTTTTGTGTGTTGCCTTTTATTTACTTTCTGTAATTTATATTCAAATCTAATGTTCAAGATCTTTTGTAAGCATTGATTAATCTTCAATTACCAAGATGAAAATGTGTTTTAAATAGATGAGAAGAATACACAACAATTAATAATTGAGTCTTCTATTTTTCTCTATTACTCTTAGTTTTCAATCTAGATAAGCAATTAAAAAAAAAATCTAGAGAAGCAATTGCTTACTAAGCTTCAAGATTGTTATTCATAATACACAAATAAAACATTGTTATCATAGTAATTTTGTTGTACGATTGATTATGATCTTCACTTGATTTCAGTGCAGTATTATTTTGTTTTTTTCCTTTTGTTTTACTATTTACTCAAATGGTTCATGTGATTGGGACAATATATAGATGCCAGTTGTTATTGCTTGTGAATTGTAAATTTTGACAGAGTTTGGTAGTAAACGATAAGCGGATCAAATGGCTTTTGGTATTTTTAAATTTAAAAGTAGTACTTTATGTGAAATATAAATAAATAAATATCAAAACATTAATAACAATATAGTGTAACATAAGTCTTAGAAATCGGAATTGAGTCTAACACAATCTCATAAAACCTCCTATAAAATTGGCTCGTGAGTTGATGATCCACTTATTATAACATGTCCAGACCATATTTTATCTTAGAAATAAGAAGTGTGCCAAATTTCAACAGTGGATCTTGGATAAGCTCTGATACCATATTGAAATTTGAGGTCTAACTCACCCCTATAAAATTGGCATATCTAACCGATGTAGGACTAAATCCACCCATTAAAAGCCAATACAAGGCAATCCAACATGAGGCAACTCAAATGTCGCAATTATGTGACTAGGGACAGATCACAATAAAGGTGGAATTTCCAACACATTCCTCACGCTCGGACCTAATGGGCATGAAACATTGCAATACAAAATTCCAACAGTAGATCTTAAATATACTCTAATACCATGTTAAAATTTGGACTAACACATCTAAATAAAACCATCTTGTAAGGTGGGGATTTCCCCCACTTATAAACACATGTCCAAACTATATTTTGTCTAATGTAGGGCTCTTTTAACAATAGGTTGATCAAGTTGGTAAAAATACAACTCATTTCGTAAATATATGGTTTGAATCTTGATGAGGGAATTTCATTGATTGGTAATATGTAAGTACTATCTCTCTCCAAACAGCTTTTGTAAATATATGGTTTGAATCTTGATGGGAGAATTTCGTTGGTTTGTAATATGTAAGTACTATACTACCTTTTTATTTTATTTTTTGAAAGGAAGAATTCATTGCTTTTCATTATCAATCAAAGAAGAGATACATGACGGTACATTATCATAAACATGGGAGTTAGCATTATATGGGGCTACCCTTGCTAATTCATGAGTGACCTCATTGGCTTGCCTCCTATTAAACTCGACATGAGAGTTCTGAAAACTATTCTCAAACAACTGCCTACAAGCATGCATAATACAACCAAACTCACTGTCATCCTCAACAGAAGACCGAAAGTGATCAACCACTATCTTGGAATCTAAGGCAAAGTCAATATTATCATAATGAAGATCTGTCATCCACCTCAACACCGTGTGAAAGCCTATGACCTCACCCACATCAACATCACAAAGAGGGGAAAAACAATCTATTTTAGCACTAACGAATTCGCCCCTGTCATCCCGAAGGCAAATTCTAATACCCACCATATTCATGGAAGAAGAAAAAGATGCGTCAATGTTACATTTATACCTACCATAAGCCGGCTTCGACCACTCCACCACATTGCCATTGCCGGAATAGCCTTGATGAGTCAAAGGAACATCTTCTCGTTGCGCTCTTATATTTTGGGCTATTCGCCAATCCTCGAGAAGTTGTTTTGTGCTCCACTACCTGCATGATTATTTCATTTTGCTGCTGCCACAACTTCAAGTTCCTACACTTCCACAAACTCCACATAATCATCACAAATAGTTCTCTTTGGACCAAAGGCAGCTGATCAAGAAGAGTAAAAATTAGTGCATCCATATTATCGTTTTTTCGGAGAGTGCTATCAATCTTGTCCCATAACTGAACCTCACGCCAAGCTTGCTTTGCACCTGGAAATTCCAACAACACATGGATATTATCTTCAAAGTTGCTACCACAAAGAACATAATCTGTCGAACGATGAACTTCTCGGCTGCTAAGGCATGTGTGCGTTGGAAAACAGCCCCTACACACGCCACACAAAGTTTTTGATCTTTGGAGGAACTTTTAGCTTCCAAATCAAATTCCATCTCCCCAGAACATGTAAATGGGAAATATCTGCAATATCAGTTACACAAATACGATATGCACTACGGATAGAATAATTGCCATTTTTCTCAGCCTTCCACACTAATTTATCTTCACTGACAAGTGGATGAAGAGGAGTATCATAATAATTTGGGTAGTCTCATGATCAAACAAAGAAGATATAAGAGTGGAATTCCAAACCTTTGTCAACGGCTCAATAATATCCTGGACTTTAACATGAGATAAAGATTTATACATAGAGCAATTTGTTGTAAATGAGCGCCCATCTTTGAGCCACGGGACACTAAACAAAGGAATATTAGCGCCCGTTCGAATCCTCCATCTAGCGCCCTGTTGAACAACCATTTTAGCACTAAAAATACTGCGCCATACATAACTAGGATTAACACCAATACGTGAGTTCAAAAAATCAGTATGAGGAAAATAGCGCGCCTTAAACAAACGTGACACAAGTCTCTCTGCATCTGTTTGGAACTTCCAACCCTGTTTGCCGAGCATTGCTACATTAAAGGATGTGAGATCCTTAAATCCCATACCACCATAATTTTTATGAACAGTTAATCTTTCTCAAGAAAGCCAATGCATACCTCTTATAGTAGAACCACCATGTCCCCACCAAAAGGCATTAATTATTTTCTCTATAGCATCGACTAATTTATTTGGAAGCAAACAAATACTCATGACATAAGAAGGAATGGATTGGAGTACCAATTCAATTAGAACTTCTCTTCCTGCTTTGGAAAGACATTTACTACTCCACGAATTGATTTTGTGCAAACACGATCTTTGATAAAACCGAAAGTAGCTTCTTTACTTCAGCCAATCATAGAGGGGAGCCCAAGATAATTACCAGTCCCCATAACTGCACGAACAACAAGAATTGTTGTGATAGACTCCTGTGTAGGGATTGGAACACTTCTACTGTAGTAAACTTCAGACTTTGGAAGACTAATAGCTTGTCCAGAGGCTGCCTCGTACACTTCGAGAATATGATTCATCATATTAGCTTCTCTTTCCTCGGCTTCGAAAAACAAAAAACATTCATTTGCAAACAAAAGCTGAAAAATAATAGGAGTGTTAGTACATATAGAAATTCCATGTAAATCTCCTCTTTTTTCAGCTTTACGGATAAGAGCTGAAAGACCTTCCGCACACAGGATAAATAGATAAGGTGAAAGAGGATCACCCTGGCGGAGACCCCGCCCAGGGAAAATAGGTCCCACCGACTCATTGTTAACAATCACTGAATAGTCCACAGTTTCAACACACATCATTATCCACCTCACCCAACGCCTATCAAACCCCATTTTTATCATAACCTCTTTGAGATATGTCCAATCTATTTGATCATAGGCCTTGCTAATATCCAATTTTAACGCCACATTTTTATCTCTCCTACGCATGCTGATTTTCATATGATGGACAACTTCAATCGCAATCATAGCATTATCCAAAATTGAGCGCTCATAAACAAACGCCGATTGATTAGCTGAAATACATTTATGAAGAACAAGTTTAAGTCTACTAGCCAATATTTTAGACACTAATTTATATAAGACATTGCATAAAGCTATAGGCCTCCAATCCTTCATTGATTTCTGTTGAGTGCCTTTTGGAATTAAAGCAATATTGGTAGAATTAAGCGAAGGTGGAAACCGATTATTATTGAACCAAACACAACATTCAGTAAAAATATCATTATTACAAACAGACCAAAAATGCTGAAAAAATCCTGGATTAAAACCATCGGGTCCAGGACATTTATCTGGATTAAATCCTGGATTAAAATCTTGTCTCCTTTCCAGTTCTCTTTAAAGGCATGGTTTCCTTGACCTAGTTTGACTTGGTGTGTGTTTTGGTGAAGGTTAGAGTTTGGTAAGGTTTTGGGTGGAAAAGGTTGGTTTAGTTATGGGGTTGAGGTTTAAGTAAGGTTTTTTAGTTTAATTGTGGAAATTGGTGAAGAATTTGTGGTTTTTGGGTTAGGGTTATAAGGTATACGAATTTGGTTGATTTGTGGTTTGGGTGAATGAAAATTGTTTTTGATCGGTGGATTACGTTTGGAATGATGTTTGGAGATGATTGGGTGAAGAAATTTTGTGTTTTGGAGAAGATTTGAGGGAGATATGAAGGTTTGAAGATTTTTGGTTATGGAGGTTTTAGAGAGATGTTTGAGGGATGAGAGAAGTTTGTGTTTGAGAATGAAG
>Ga0315913_1006724_pt1 | contig 13891 bp, 6 predicted proteins | sample MpolsnodulesMG_FD_207736 | JGI IMG/M metagenome (GOLD analysis project Ga0315913, IMG submission 207736) | Medicago polymorpha root nodule microbial communities from Los Angeles, California, United States - small nodules | ecosystem: Host-associated > Plants > Roots > Nodule | place: USA... | reverse complement strand
CAAGAGACTTCAAACTACTCAAGCACAACTGCAAGAGATTTCCTATGCTCAAGAACACAATCAAGAGACTTCCTATGCTCAAGCACAACTGCAAGAGACTTCTATTCAAATAGAATTACAAAGAAAATGTTTGAGGTTGAACACTTGATATACAATCAGTGGTGTTCACAATACAAATCAGATAGAGATTCTTAAGACTCAATAATTTCTAAGATGTGAAAGTTGAAAAGAAATTCTAAGTGAACTTTGATGTGAAAACAATTTCAGCAGAGGTTTGACACTTGTAAAATTGTTGTAAGAGTCTTGTTATCCTTTAGGTCTTCACTCCTTTATATAGAGGTGTGAAAGAGACGTTGGAAATCTGCCAGCACATCAAATTAGGGTCGTTGTAGATGCTTGATCAAATCACCAATGATTTGTTGCTTGATTTGGTTATTGTCCTATGAAGGAACAATTTCAAATCCATTCCAATTATAGAGGAATACCAACGTAGTCACAGCTGTAGTCTTGTACTATTGCAGACACAAAACAGAGTAGTGGAGATAGTGGTTGTACAATTGTACTATTGTCTATTTCCAGCGTTCTCCAATGAATAAGCATCTAATGGCTTTCAAATCCTCTGAATTAGCCGTTGCTCCAGGCTTCTATTCCTTCTACGTAAATAGGCATGATAATAACAACATTTGACAAAATTCTGAAGCTTCCAGTCTTCCAGCTTCTGATGATCTTCAGAACCTCTGATGACGTCAGCTTCTGGTATCCAACTTCTGATGAGAGTGCTTCTGATGACGTCAGCTTCTGATGATCTTCAGAACCCCTTGTCTTCAGAACCTCTTTTCTTCAAATGCTTCCTTGCAACACAAGCTTCCTTTTTGTAGATTCCATTGCTCTCATTTGTTCTTTAGAACCTATGCTTGAATTAAAGAGACTAAATTTTTGTCTATGGTCCTGCACACTTGAACAAATATTAGCATATCCAATTGACAATTTTTAATACCTTGTTATCATCAAAACTCAAAGGGTAATGTTAAACACATTTTGTTCCAACAATGTTCCCCTTTTTCTGCATGTTTGAGGTTCAATCAGAAGATGTGCACATATGTGTTTGGTGTTAAATATGGCTTAGTTTGGTAATTAGAGGCAAGAAGTGGAGGAAAGAATCAAGGCATTAGTTTGGGTATGGGAGATGAAGCATGCATAGTCTTAGGTTATGTTTTGATGATGTTTTGATTTTGATAAGAATTCTTAGATGTTGTTTTTATTTTGGTAGTATAGAATAAACTATGTTAAAGCACGTAGCAAAACCGTGCCTTATCATAGCTTGTGTCCCAAATAACTTCTTTTCTGCTGTCAAAACTGGTTTTCTACACATTTTGAATCGATTCATTCTTACTTGAATCGTATCACCAAAAGTCTCTGACTTGGGCTGATTCGTTCCATGAAATTTTGAATCTTATCACTCCTGAATCGATTCAAAATAGTTTGAATCGTATCATGAAATCTTTCTAACTTATATTGAATCGATTCAAAATAGTTTAAATCCTTTCAATCTTCATCCTGGGCTTTATGAATCGATTCAAATCTTGTGTGATACGTATTAATCTTCCTACCATCTTCAGAGTTCACCAGGCTTGTCAATTAGCTGACTGAATCGATTCACACATTTAGTGAATCGATTCACTATGTTGTTTTTGGCCGAAAATTTGCACTTGCTCTCCTTTTCTATATATTGTCACTTTCTCATAACACCCAAAACATTGAATTATTTGCATCTATTCTCTCCAGTGTCTTCAAACCTCATTGTTCATAGTACATTCTTCAAGATTAAACACTTTTTATTAGAATCACTTTGTTCTTTGAGTCATGGATTGCTAGAGTGTTATAGGGGTTGTAAGTTAGTTCATTCATGGAAATTGATTGGGTAAATGAAGGTTCTAAAGTGAAGTGAATATTCTCATTCCATTTCGAAAGGTCTTGGGGGTTATTTATTAAGGTCTTTTGTTCAAGTGGATCTAATTGTCGGACGGAGCATCAAAGAGTTCGAGTGAAGAACTTCAAGGTTTTCACGCATGGTTGAAGATTCAAAGATATCAAGAAGCACCAATTTCAAAGGTTATTTGAAGATTGGGGGAGTGATTGCATAGGAATTGAAGAGCTAGGATAGTTTCAAGGAATTCTTGTAATCACTTTGTAATAAAACATTTAATATTCTATTGGAAGTCCTTGGCAAAGATGTTTTCCTTCAAGAAGAGTGGACGTAGCTCGAAACGAGGACAAAAGAGCGAACCACAATAAATCTCGGTGTCTTCTCTCTTATGTATCCTCTTTAATTTTGATTAATTGTGTATTTAAAGCTTGGTGAATTTTTAGTGTAGAGATTGAGTGTGATATAGGTTTAAACCAAACCATTAAACTTGATTTTGTTCTTTGAATTTAATTTGTATTACATTACTATAAGATCACACTTAGTTTCAATTCATTGCCAATTTATCAAACACTTACACAATTGTGTTCATTAGTATAACTTATGTGAATTTTATTAATATTAGATTGTATTAAGATTACTTAGAATCTCTCAATTCAAAGTGAACCTTATCTTTTTTCATAGTCTTATTAATTTTGTCATAGCCATTTAACCTTGCATAATCCAACAAGTCGTAATTTGCTTTTATTCAAAACGCTTTCGCTATAAACTTGATAAATTTTTAAATTCTATTCACCCCCTCTGGCGTGTATTACCTTGCCATATCAACCAACAAGTGGCATCAAGAGCCTGGTCTCTTCGCTAACGGTTAATCACCAGAAGAGTCAATATGGCAAGTAAGGAGCCTAAAGGGGCATATAATAGAGCATCAATTTTTTACGGTGAAAACTACGACTATTGGAAAGAATACATGAGCGATCATATCCAATCAGTGGACATGGATGTTTGGGATGCCGTTAGCAATGAGAATTTTCAACCTCAAAGTGTTGTTGACGGTGTTACACAAGACAAACAAAAAGCTGATTGGAGTGATGATGACAAAAAGAAGGTCCAATAGGATTTGAAGGCACAAAACATACTCATACCCATCTTGCGGTGAATGAGTATCATTTAGTCTCTCATTGTAAAACCACTAAGGCTATGTGGGACATGTTGGAAACTCTTCACGAGGGAACCAACGACGTCAAGCAATCTAAAATTAATACTCTCATTCAACAATATGAGCTCTTTCACATGGAGGATGGTGAATCCATCTCCTCCATGCAAATGAGGTTCACTCATATCGTTAACAAGCTACAAAACTTAGGAAAGGACATCTCAAACCAAGATTCCACTAATAAAATTTTGAGGTGTATGACTAGGGATTGGCAACCCAAAGTGACAGCTATTAAGGAGTCACAAAACCTTAATACCCTTGGCATTACCACTATATTTGGGAAACTCAAGGAACATGAGAATGATATTATACGGTTGAAGTCTAGTGAGGAGGATCTCAAAAAGAAGGATAAGAAGTCAATTGCACTAAATGCTAACTCGTCCATGGCTATTTCTTCGGAGCAAGATGAAAGTGAATCCAATGATGATTCACTAAATGAGGAAGAAATGGGCTTGTTCGTGAGACGCTGCAATCACTACATTAAGAAGAATGGTTTAAAGCATAATGACAAGAACCTTGTCAACTTTAGGAAGGCTTCACTTAAGAGTAAAGAATCAGACAAGGAGGAGAAAGTTGTAATTGGTTTTGGGTTTGGAAAGATAGGTCACTTCAAGAGTGAATGCCCGAAACTAACTAAGGGCAAAGGAAGATCGAATTCATCTAGAAGCCCAAAACTTTGTGGAAAATGATACCGAAAATGATGAAATTGCTAACCTATGCTTCATGGGCCACATGGGCCACACCAAGAAAAACACAAGTGAGATAACTTACTCTGATTCCGACTCTGGGTTTAAACCTTCCTATAAGGAATTACAAGAAGACATTGAAGAGATGCATTGTGAGGCTTTAAATTCTATCAATAAAATAATATCTCAAAAGAAAAATATTTTAAAGCTAGAAAATGAGCTAGCACATCTCAAAAGCACTTTTGAAAACTTAAAGCAAGAGCATGCATCTCTTGTCAATGAAAAGCTTATAAATCCTTGTTTAGATTCACCTAAGAAAAGTTCACCTAAGTACGATCCAAATTGGATGAACTTTGCTAGTTGTGAGACATCTCTTAGCCTTTACAAAGAAATTGAAATTTTAACACATAAGCTAGAATATGTTTCTAAAGAAGAGATGAAGTTTGTCATGAAGTCAAAGGAAAATAGAAAACCTTTTAAAAGACCCTATAAGAAATATGCATTTGTTAACAAAAATGACAATGACAAACCTTATACTCAAAATGATAGGTGTCACTACTGTGGAAGACTTCGCCACAACACACCTCATTGCCACATTAGGAAAGTTGAAGTTCTTAAAGGAGTAATGATGTAAGTGACCAAAATTGTGGATTGTCTCACTAACCCGAATGTCTCAACTTCGTTTGAGAACCAAAGGGCTCCAAATTGATCAAGCTTGAAATAGTGCCTCACATATCTTAGAAGTATCTTCTAGGATTTTTCAAGGCATTCTAAAAAAGATATATCTCATATATTCACTTTGGTGAAAAGGGGGGCATACCTCTATGCTTTGATCAAATTAGATAACCCTTATTTTTCACTTACTCCCACTAGTTGGGAAAAGGTTTGCATGTTTGTGAGTTGGTTGATGTATAATGACTAGAGTCAAGGATGATGTTCTGCAAGAAGCTTTTTGCCTTGCAAGGACATTAAGATGAAAATTGTGTTGAAGTTGTATACGAGGATGTCAAATAATTAACCTCTCCATTGGACTTATCACGTTGGATAATCACGAGTGACGTCTCATGCCTCATCATCCCTATAGCTCTCCTCAAGGGAGTAAGTTGTTGGTTAGGTAAAATGTTTTCTCTAGAAAGTCAAAAGTGTTTACCTTTCCTTTGGAAACTACCTAAACTCTCTCTATGTTTGTTATGTGTTTGTCCTTGGTTTGTGCATATCCTTACTTGTTTCTATTTATATATCCCTCTTGCATGTTATTCATGTATTTGCTTTGCCTTGCATGCTTGCTTGTGAATCGCACGATTGTTTAAAAGTTATTTGTTAGGGTGTCTTATAGGATCTTATTTGTTGTTTTTCAAATCAAGGCAATTGCAATTGTCAACAAAGATATGCATGATCATTTGATCACAATTCACAAGTACTTTCCTTTGATAAACATTAAAATTTTGAAATTTTAGCCTTTTGAATCAATTCAAAATGATTCAGTATACAAACTGAATTGATTCACTTTAAATCGATTCAATAAGTCATGAATTGTATCAAATGCGTGAATATCATATTATTCCTTTGCATCCTGGCCATTCATTCCAAATTCAACTTTCCATCTTCCTCTCCCATCAGCTATGAACCCTTATCACCCTCAAACCTCCATTTACCAAAATCTAACCCTTTCTTTCCAAATCTACACCAAAAATTATCCTCTTAACCTACATTCAATCAAATGGGTCCTAAACCAACTTCAAGAGATGGTGGCAACATAGGGAAATCGAGAAGAAGTGGAGAAGCCTCTGAACCAAATGTGGGTAACGATGCAATCTTGGTCGAAGACTTATTGTTGGATGAGGATTATGACAGGTATCTCAATATGTATCACTCTACTAAACTTGTTGCTAGTCAATTTTATTGCAATATTAGTGACATTGATAAATTAGGGTTTGGATTTCAAAATCTGTTAGAGTTTCAAAAATTGGGTGGCTTTTTAAACCTTAAGGACTCGTATGATTCTTCACAAATTAAGGCTTTTTAACGTATTGATGAGAGACAAGAGGACCATATGAGTTTTGTGTGTCCTTTTAAGATTAAGGTAGTAACACTCACACTGGTGAGATAGGCTAGTTTGGTTGGATTAAACTGTGATGGTATTGATGTTTAAAGTGGTACGACTTTTGTTGGGTATGATAAAATTAGCTTTGTGAATAGCATATCAAATACTTGTGTTGGTGCTCGAGAATACTCCAACTTTAGTGTCATGCAACTTAAGTGTGCGGATATGATACTTTACTAGAATGTTGCTGAGATTATCATAAGCAAGCAGGGAAATTACGCAAGAGTTGATGACTACCACTTAAGGCTAATATGGTTGATTAAAAGTAAGATTGAGGTGAATTGACCTCTGTTTTTTTTTTTTTTTTTTGCAATAGAATGAAGCTATACAAGCTTGACAACACTAAGAAGATGCCCTATCCCTCCTTTATGGCAAATGTTCTTAGGAATAATCAAGTGGTTAATGTGGGAACTCTTCTCACCAAACCGAGCACCAAAAGTGGGATGGACAGAGGTGCAATTAACATGATGCACTACAATCAAGATGGGAGAAACAACTGGTACTATAAGGGCAGGGAAAATCCGGTTAGCACCTGGTACTATGATACACTGTTGTGCCTAAAGAGACACCTGTTGAAATGGTTGTAGCTATTGATAATCGGATATGGCAAGTGTACCAAATTGTTTACCAAGTAATAAAGTGATAAGTAAAGCACCATATCCACAGGGATATTTGTTTCATCTAAACAATTCGCGTTACTTATTTTTGTAGGTTTGACAATATAAAATTTAAGGGTTAGAAAGCTTGTAATTTTTATTTGTTTGCAAGAGAGCAAGTTTACTTGTTTTTGGTTGCACAAAAGTAAGAAGAGGTTAGGATTCTTCGAATCCCCTTTGTTTATATTTTTGGATAGTAAATAATATACATGTCGCGTTTATTAATCTTAGGTAGACTATACAAGTGATGAGGCCATTGGAACGTTTTAACGTAGTCGGTCGTCAAGTTGCACTTGATGATTGCACGGTGATCCTTACGTGCCGGGTCTTACTCTCCCAGTTGATTATAGGTTTATCCCTCCGATGGCTAACTGCACCTGTTGATCGCAGGGTGATCCTTACGTGCAGGGCCTTGGTAATTCAAAGATAATTGAAACATAAACTTAAATTCGCATTCCAGTTTTTTCAAAGGCAATAAAGGCCAAGGTTCCATTAGTTCATCCCATCTATGAATCTTAGGACACTCATAGCATACCCTCTCTCCACTCTTAGTATTCCCCGGAGACGCTTGTTTCCTTAATTACTAACAAGTTACATCCTAGGTTCAGCAGAGTTACTACTCAGTCTTAGTAATGTCACCTCCTAAGTACTTACTACTAGGGTCAACTCTCTTTCGGTATCTTTCACTAATTGCTAACTAATTACTTTCTAATTACAACCTAAGTACCTAAGTAACTAATTACTTTCTAATTACTCTTTCAGATAGTGATAGCAATAGTAGGCCCCATCACAACCTAAGTACCTAATTTAGGGTTACTCTCCTTTGAAATAAATGACTAAATCATGAACTTAATAGCGAACAAAAAATAAATAAAATAAACAACATTATATTAATCAATATCCAACAAAGATAAACAGAGGTTCATCTTAGAACTCTAACCTAAAAAGATTTAGTTACACATGGTAATTAAAAACAAATTACTAAAGATAAAAACATACCCTAGAAAATCTAGAAGAAGATAGAAACTCTCATAAAACTCTAAAGTTGCCTTCCTCTTGAACTACCACAGTTTTGAACGAGAAATCCTGAATGAGGAAGGCTAGTATTTATAGTGAGAGTTTCTAACTCGTTTTGGGCTAAAAACACAGGTTTTACCCACAAAAACGAATAAAATTACGCCTACGCCCTTGACATTTAAAATTCCCAAGGCGCATATGACATGCTCAAGGCGGATATATTGCATTTTTGAATATGCCCAAGGAGCATGAGCAATGCACAAGGCGCATTGCTAGAGTTATCCATGCCCAAGGCACATAACATGTGCCCAAGGCGCATGTTTGTGATGCTTTGGCCCAATTTCTTCGATTTTCCGTCGTTTTAGGTCTTCGTCTTCAAATAACTTGCCTCGAAACTTGGGAACATAATTCCTCCCTATGTAAAGTCTCATGAGGCCTCTTGAATCTTCATTCTTGGTCTTCCCAAAGTCTTGACAATTCTTCAGATGTTCTTGATTTGCCGATTTGCATGATTTCTTCGTGAATTACTTTAAAATCCCCCTAAAATTCCTATGTTTCGGGAAAACTATAATTATAAACTCAAATATAGTAAACATTACAAAAGTCCCGAAATCATAGGGAATCGTTCTAATACTCCTCTTTTTTGCTACTAAAACCTACTGAAAATTACTGAAAAAACATGCTAAGAATAACGTAATTGGTTGTTTTATTGTAAGAGGATAACAGTTGCAATCAAAGATGTCGATGGAAAACAATTTCTCTCAAGTGGCCGAATATCCTTGAAGTCCGCAAACACCAGAATATCATCCTGGACCTGAAAAGCATGAGCTGGAGAGAGAACAAAGTTACCGTTACATCAACCACTACTATGAGTACGAATTACCAGAATACTCGCAAGAATCAAAACAGATAGTGAATCAACCTAACACAGCAAACAACATTCATTTGGGCGTGGAAAGTCTTTAATCATGAACCGGGATGAAGTCGGAGAAGATCCAAGTGAAGACGAAGGTACTGAAATTTTCGCAACCGAAGGGACTGAGGCTTTCGAAGACAAGAGTACTCTCACTTGTGCGCACCATAGCCTATGGTGTACTGGATTCCACTCAAAAGGAACCGTACGTTACAGTATACTACATTTTGTAATTTAATTAATAGATCATATTTATTAACTTAATTACGAATTAAGTTCATACTTATTAATTTTTCAATAAGTCTTAATTATTTATTTATTTCTATTTTTCTCTCATCTATTTGTTCTATGTGTGTGATCCTATAGGTTCCCGTCATGTTGGTAATAATATTAAATCATAAATTAATATTAAAATTTTGAAACAATTCTAAACAGACAGTCAAGTTAAAGTTATTCACACACTAGGAGAACTTTGAGAGTTATAATATGGCTTAAGTTAAGGGTGGATATATTTTGGAAAAGTAGGCTAATAAAAGAACTTGGAGTTAGTTCACTAACTTAGGGATTCATACTAAACATTAATGCACTACCATCCTTCTTTCCTTGATTCAAACAAGATTGCTATAAAATTTCCTCAAATTTTTAATTTTTTGTTTGCAATAAAATGGATTTTACAAATTTATTCATTTCTTAAAATAAATTTTAAATAGATATAATTTCTTTTTTTTCCCTTTCAAAACTGAGTGGGTATAGTTTGATAGCTTACTCTTTAGCATTTTTAGGTGTGAGATAGTTTTCTGTCAAATATATATATAGCAAACTATACTATTCTTTATGAGTACTTCGTAAATGTTTTTGGGGTGAAAAAATGTAAAGATGTTTAACTTTCTCTTAATTGTGTTGTAGTCTCCACATAATAGTTTACTAATTCCTACACCATTATAAATAATACAATTATAGTGAAAATAATTAAAAGATACTTAAACTATGATTATTAACTTAGAGGTCCTAATATTTAGGATATCATTTTTTTTAAGAAAATAGTAGGGACATCATTGTTGTAAATGTATATTGTTAGTGTGTGTGTGTGTGTGTATGAATGTCATGATATACGTACATATATATTTGAGAAAATGGAAGATGCAACAGTATAAATTAATTTTTTTTTACAAGAGTGTAAACTAGTTTTATAATTATGTTCAGTATGAATCAAATAACTTTCCAGTATTTGAAAAATAATGGCACAATATAGATTTATGTGCTAGTATGATCAATTCTTAGTGAATATCTGTGAAATACAAAAAACTATTTCACATCAACAATTTATCTCCATTAAACTGTGTATTTATACAATGTAAATTTAATCCTACAAATTTCTAAAACCGATTTCCTTTTATTGGTAATAATATTAAAACATATATTAATTTTATAAACAATGATAAGCATCTAGCAATATGTCGTTGCTACCCAAGTGACGAGGATGTCATGTGATATGTAGAAACCTTTTCCATGATAATATTCATGTGTATAATTACGCTTTTCCCCTCAGATCTATATTGAAGACAAAGCATATACTGTGCACCCTTGCATATAGCTCAATATTTATATTTCTTGATCCCGAAATATACTGAGTAATGAATACGTCTAATATCCCATATTTGCTTAATTAGGCATTGACATGCAACTTTACAGTCATATTTCATCAAGAGGCCTAAAGATACATCTCCAGTTATGCATGAGGAGAAAATCTCATCTAAGACACTCATGTTCCTCAACATGATTCGTCAACTTCCCATTAACCAACTTTATAGTTATCATTCTATAGTTAACATTTGAATGACAATAAAACACTTAGAGTCCACATCTAGGGATCATAGCCGTTTCAGGTCTAAGAGTGATATACACCATTACCACTATGAGAATATCTTATGACACATTCATAACATACTATGTAGTATTCTCATCATGGGTCAATATAGTATAAATATTACTCCTAATGTTTATACCTATGTATAGACTTAATATCTCATATTTATGACCTGTGAGACATGGTCATCAATCAGCATACATAATAGTCTCTACATTTTATTATTATCTCAATTTATAGTAAATCTTGATTACAAATATTTTAAGAATAACGTTATTTTTGTTAATGTAATCTCACGATTAAGTCTTACTTAATGTTCCATTACTTGAACTATCTATTCCAGGTACTTTATTAATCTTACAACAAATATAATAGAGAATGCTTTATTTTATTTAATAATAAAAGTCATGATAGATAGCATAAATTTAACATAAAACTATTGGTCTATGGGGCTTACACCAACAATCTATTATTAGGTACTAGAGTGCCCGTCTTTTCCACTCTTTTTATTGCACTAACGTTTGAAAATTATGAACGGTGTTTTTTTTATGAAATTTTGATTTTGATTAAAACTAAAAAAAATATAAATGTTTGTTGCTTTCAACTTATAAAAAATCAAACTAACCATGATTATCTATTTCAACGACACATACAATAATACTATATAACAAAAAAAAAATCTAAATTATTTTTTTAATGACACCAACAACAATTTTATTATAGAAATAAGTTGTTTAAGAGTATAATTGGAATGATGAAAAAGTAAGTATAAATATACTCATCTAGTTTGTTACACTTTTTGAATGATAAAGGAAGAAAAAAAAACAAAAAAATATATATTCATATTGTGTTTGTTACATTTGTCTTAATATTTAAATTTATTCTTATCTATTTGTTACATGTGTTATTTGTATTGAAAATTGAAGGTATTTTTGGAAAGAAAAATTCAGCCCAAAAGTGTTGTAAGGAGTAGTTTTCTTTATATATAGTATAGATTATACACAACTCTTGAAAGTCAAGGCTGAAATAGTGTATGCAATCTAACCGTCTGCAGGTAGTGATCAATCTCTTTTTGTTGTTCATTCGCGACAATAATTTCTCCGTCATAACTCCCTTATTTATTTCTCTAGGCGATGGTTACATCAACATTAATGCTTTTTGAGTCTTCCTCTCCAAACCATTTATTTTCATAACCTCATGGTTCATTCTGATTTCCCCCTTCTTAACTTGTCATCATATACCCTCTAATGTTGATTAGCTTTCTTTTTCTTCTTTCTTCTACTTTGTAACCATTATACTCCTATCTTCTGACAATCATTTGGTTCGTCCATCATTTTTGGGCCTTTTGATTATTTTCGCCCCTTGCTTTTGTGGCTCAAAAATTTCAAACTGTCTAATGAAACCAACTATTTTTGTCTTGTTACACAATTTTTTGAAGTCATATGGTCTATTTTCATGGTCATTTTTACCTTAAGCTTCCAAAAATGATAAAAAAAAAAAGCCTAATACTTGTACCTTATGATCGTACACCAATTTTCCTTGCATGACTTTGCTTTCTACCATCTTTTTGTCTTTTTTTTATGTTTTTTGTTATGATTTTGTTCTTCTCTCTCCTCCACTTTGTAGCCTTCACTATATTTCTCTGACCATTGATCTCTCTTTTTCTTCTTCGGGTCACTATCATTGTTGTTATTAACTGAGCCCTTGTCTCTCAAAAGGAAAGTGTGACGATCAATGATAGGTATGGAGCCTCTGTCGATGGTCGGTATGTATTCCAATGTCAGGCCTCTAGAAATGCATCACAATGCTCAATCGACTCGGGGATGACTTCCTCTTTAATGAAGAAAGTCTTTATATTTTGTAATATAGGAGGCTGATCGACCTTAAGGCAATACTAGTATGAATTTGTCTTCCTAGGCTTTTATATTTTCTCTCGTATCGTTGTCGTAAAGTTTTAGTAAAATTGCACCATGCGTAACATATTCAAAGAGGAGGTCAATTTCTTTGAAACATGATAACAACAAATCACTTAATTTTTTTATAATCTTCTGAACATGCATTAAAAAATAAAAAGAAATTGAATTTAGCATGAACTATTTATGAAAACGGTAAAACAAAAAGTCGTTAATTTTGAAGGACGAAAAAATATATTTAACAATTTTACCCTGACTCTATTAATATTTTAAAATAGTCTTTGTCTTTGTCAAAAGTTTCTCAGCTAAGTCCCTTGTCATGTGACAAAAACATAGAGGCAAAGATCTAATTGAGAAACTTTTGATAATATTTCAAAATAATCCTTATATTTGTCAAATGTTTCTCAATTAAGTGTCTCGTCATGTGACAAAAACACAGTGACAGAGATCTAATTAAGAAACTTTTGACAAAGACAAGGACTGTTTTGAAATATTAATAGAGCCAAACACTAATTTGAGAGTGACTTACAAAGACAATGACAAATTTGGTGGTTTACTCAAATTAAAAGGTTAAAATTACCAGTCACATATGCGGTAGCTCACCTTAGACGGTCCTGCTACGACCAACCGATCAAATAAAAGCTCCAGATTTCTGAATTTCCGACGGTTGACTTCAATTTTTGAAAAGGAAAAGGCTAACTCTAACCGTTTTTTTTAGGTTGTTTAATGTTTGTAATTGTGACATAAATATGTTCATGACAAAACTGGATCTAAGTTAACAAATTGGTGCAAGTTAACAAATATTTTATAATGAAAATTACTAAATTAACTCTCAAGTTATTAGTTTTAAATAATAAAGATGAATGATATTTTTGTCCAAATGAAAAGGTGCACACTTGCTAACTTGGACATTCATGCTTTTTGTTAGACTAAGTTAGCAAACCTCATATATATATATATATATGAAGGTGAGAAAAACACAAGAAGAGGGGTTGAACTGTGTTAGCTTTTTCTTCGTTTCTCCTGCTGATGTCACAGTTCAGAAACAACTGACTATTAGCTTCTGAAGTAGTGATCAGAGACTTAATGTGTAGCGGATAAAAACATAGTAAGAGAGAGAGAGAGGAAAGACACAAAGCAATTATACAGGTTCCTTCCACAAACCGGAAGTAGTTCTGTCCCCCTTGCATTTCCAAGGAGATTTCACTAACAATGTAATCTCAAATTACAAGTACTAAAGCACACAAGCAAGAGATTTCCAATGCTCAAGCACACAAGCAATAGACTTTCCAATGCTCTAGTACAACTACAAGAGACTTACAAATGCTCAAGCACAAAGCAAGAGACTTTCCTATGCTCTAGTACAACTACAGGAGACTTACAATTGCTCAAACACACAAGCAAGAGACTTACAAACAAACAGATTTACACAGAAAATTGTTTGAGTTTGAACACTTGATACACAATCAGTGGTGTTCTCAATACAAATCAAATACAGACTCTTTAGACTCTTGAGACTATAGAATTTCTAAAATGTGGACTTTGCTAAGAAATTCTAAGTAACTTTGAAATGCAAACAAAACAGAGTATGAACT
>Ga0315913_1006721_pt1 | contig 13893 bp, 4 predicted proteins | sample MpolsnodulesMG_FD_207736 | JGI IMG/M metagenome (GOLD analysis project Ga0315913, IMG submission 207736) | Medicago polymorpha root nodule microbial communities from Los Angeles, California, United States - small nodules | ecosystem: Host-associated > Plants > Roots > Nodule | place: USA... | reverse complement strand
TTGAAAGAATGTTTGGTAAGCACTTGAATAGTTGAATGTGCATTAACAAGTGATCACAGTCGTCATCATCATCAGACAAACACCAATGGCACCGTCTTTCGCACTTGACGGCGGCTCCGACGCAAACAGAGCCCCTCCTCCTCCATCAGTCACCGGCCGGTTCGCTTCAGTTTACAGCGAAGTTCAAAACAGTCGTATCTTCCATACCCTCCCTCTTCCCTCCGTTCTCAAAACCCCTTTCACGATCATCGACGGTCCTCCAAGCTCCGCCGCCGGCAGCCCCGGTTTTCACCTTTTCTCTCGTCCAACAATTCTCAATTTCTCGTGAAATTCTCGAATTCGCTTTAATTATTCGATTTTATCGTTTATGCAGATGAAATTGCAAAGCTGTTTCCGAATCTGTTCGGCCAACCGTCTGCGATGCTGGTGCCGAGTGGTTCCGACGCAGTGCAGCTCAATCAGAAGTTGAAGATTGGTGTGGTTTTGTCCGGTGGTCAAGCTCCTGGTGGTCACAATGTGATTTCTGGAATTTTCGGTAAGAAATGATAGTTTTCAATTCAACAGAAACAATATTTGTGAAAATATTCAATTTTCAGTTTGTGAATTTGATTTTGGTTATAGATTATTTACAAGATAGAGCAAAAGGAAGCACATTGTATGGTTTCAGAGGTGGTCCTGCAGGTATCATGAAGTGCAAATACGTTGAGCTCACCTCAGATTATATTTATCCTTATAGAAATCAGGTGTATATTCTTGCTATAATTGTAGATACATGCTTTCTGAGCATAAACAACTTGCTATAATTGTAGTTTGGCAATTCTTTATTTAATTTTTAATTTCATAGTTTTTGTGTAAATTTGTTACCTGTACCTTTCATCTTTAGAACTTTAACATTTTCCCTCTGTACAGTGAAATTTACAACTAGTAAAAAACAATTTCAGTTTTTTTTTGAAGGTTGTGTGGGATAAATATCTGTTTCTTATGCTATAAGCTTAATGCATTTGACATACCTTATATTTCTGGCTCATTTCATACAAATGTTTTCAAGTGTTCTATAACAAATTTTTTGGGTTATGCTAACATGTACCCTAAGGGCACATTTAAGGAATCTAAAAATAAAAAATTTGTGTTGAAAAAAGTAATTTTTAAACTCTCAAGGAATTGAATTTAGGAATTCCAAGACAAAATGTGTACATTAGCATTCACCTTTTTTTGTTCTCCAAGAAATTGTGATATTTTTTGATAACTAACAGAAATAAGTTTTGTTGGTAGGGTGGCTTTGACATGATTCGCAGTGGGAGGGACAAGATTGAAACTCCAGAACAGGTTGGCTAGTTTATATTCTATATGAAATGTTCATTTGATCTCTTTATGTATCGTTTAGTATGATGAGTGATGTATTTTACATGTATAGTTTAAACAAGCTGAAGAAACAGTGCATAAGCTAGACTTGGATGGTCTTGTTGTCATTGGTGGAGATGACTCAAACACAAATGCGTGCCTCCTTGCTGAATATTTCAGGTTTTTTGAAAATGCAATTTTACTTTGGCAAGATTTATGGCTAAGAACAAAGATATTTTGTGTGTGGGGGGCATGGTATAGTATTTGGTAATGCAATTGTATCTTATTGTTAGTTTATGATTTACCTTTGGGAGCCTTTCAGCTGTCGATTTATAATATAAATTTGTTTTGTTATACAAAGGAGAAGAAAAATAGTTATCTTTTACAAATATAGAAGTGTTCCTATTTGTTGAACTACATCTTGTTTAATTTGGATTTATACAGGAGCAAAAACGTGAAAACTCGTGTGATTGGGTGCCCTAAAACCATTGATGGTGATTTGAAATGCAAAGAAGTACCCACTAGTTTTGGGTTTGACACTGCATGCAAGGTGAACAAGGCTGTGCAGAAAGTCTTCACTGTGCATTTATAATTTTGTATAGGTCAAATTTATATTTTAACATTTCAAAAATGAAATCCTGTCTTTGGATCACTAATAATTTTCCAAACAAAAATAACAGCTAGGCTAGTCCTCGCAACATCATCAACCTTTTTTTTTAGTACTTCCATTCAAATATATGGAATATATTTTATTATATCTTGAATTCTTGACTATATATTGAGTAATTTATGGTCATATTATCTCCTTTGGTTGCTTTCCAAAATTCCTTATTTACCACAATGTATTATTTGATTTTAAAAACATGAGCCTAGCACTAGTATAAATACGAGTCAATGTGTTGTCTTCAGAATCGTGTGGAACATATCACACAATGTCAATAAAGGGCCTATTTGTTTAAGCTTTCAAAATGGTGATCTAATTTTTTTGAAAAAATTGGTTTATATTTTAGAGATTCTACATAAAGTAGAAGTTATTTTTTGTTTGATTAGTTATAAAAACCACTTTTATATTGATTAATTTATTATTACATGTAACTTTTCAAAATAAACAGAAATAAGTTTTTGTTTCTTTCAGATTCCAGTTTTTCTTCAAAAGCTTAAGCATGCACTCCAAAAAAATTTAAGTGAATTTTTTAAATAATAATAGTTTTTCATTGTAAAAGCTAAAACAAACAGGCTCATAATTCTATTATTCTGAGTATTCTTTTTGCCCTTTCTATACCTAAAGGACTAAATCCTGTAACTTCAACTTGCTATACAATTAGTATCATCCTTCGTGAATTGACTTGTCATTGTCCTAAATGCAGTGTGGCCTTGATTTTTGTCCAAGCTCAAATATATATCATTAGGTTAATTTTTTTTTTCTTTCTTTTTCTGATGTCTACATAATATATTTGAAACAACTTCAAAGCTTAGTAAACTTTAGCTGAGAGGGTGTATATATGAAAAAAATTATAACATGTTCATAATATCTTAGAGTAAATAAGAGTAACTTTGATCATCTCTTACATATTTTAGTCTACAAGACTAGTAATTGCATAAATAAAGATTAGGGATTTTGTCTTTAGTAATCACATCCATCATATCACTTATTTACATTAATATCACTATAGCTTTATTATCTTGAATTTATTATCTTTCGTCCTCCTATACCAAAAGAAATACACCCTATAACTTCGATGTTTTCTTTCTTTGACCATTATATGTTCCTTGAACTGTAAATGATTTATGGCATGTACCACTAATGCTGCTTTTACATGGTCTAACATTGTTCATATTTTCATGTACATATTATGCAGATATATGCAGAAATGATTGGAAATGTTATGATAGATGCTCGATCAACAGGAAAATATTACCACTGTAAGTATACGATTGTAGAAAACTTTTTAGAACTATTGCAAATTGTATCTAATGAGTACATACTTTACAGAGCTGCATTGGCCAATCTTAATGCATCACCATGGATATTCAAATATAGATTTCTGTTATGACTCATTTGCTTCCCATTTCTGACCAAATGGACCACTTAATCTTATAAGTTTTACATATCTGCAATTCAGTTCCCAATATTACTTGTTGTCATTCTTACATGTGAAGATTTTTTATTTTTTATTTTTATGAATGGCTAATATAAATATAAACATGACATGTGAAGATCTGAAGTCATGTTTTCAGTTCTTTGGTTTTGAAATTGAAAATACAATTATTGTGACAACAGAAACATCCCAATACATAAAAGGTCTTTATTTGTGGCTTATGCCATCTTTTGACTCAAATTTTATGCTTTTCTATGAAAACTTCCAATCTGACTTTTGAGATTGAAGTACCTTGGTCATATAACTTCCTTGTATTATGTTCACTTGTTATGGATTTTCCTCCTTCTGATTGTCCTTTATTGCGTCTGTGCTCATGACCTACTTTTTCTTAAAGGTTCATTTATTTTCATTACATTTTATCGAGTCATTAGCAAGTTCATGAAAATAAACCAATGTCCTACCTGTTCATTACTGTTCTATTGAGTTTCAAACAGTGGGTGAGATATGGTCACCTTTCTGCAGTTGTGCGGCTTATGGGGCGTGCAGCTTCACACATTACACTGGAATGCGCTTTACAAACTCATCCAAACATTACTATTATTGGAGAAGAGGTTTGTCGTAAATTTGATTATGTCATCTAGTGTTTGGAAGTGCAGAGGTTAATAAGATTAATATTTAATGCATCAATGTTGATTTTGCGATTGAAGTTTGCTAACGGCTCTCCACTGCTTCTATTTTTTTGTCATTACTTTTAAGTGGAACAGAAGTTACTGTTTGGCACAGCTTTTTATCCAGAGAAGTATAATTAAATGAAGGGCGTAACTAGAGAAGTGTAATTAAATGAAAAGTGTAGTTTAATTTTTTGCTTGAACATGTGAATAACCCCTTCAATATATGGACCTGAATGGTAAAGCAATTCTAATGTGCTGCGGAAATTTCGTGAAAGCTTAAGTTACTAATACATTTCAATTTCATTACTTCCTCCCTCCCAAGCAATAGATGACTTCCTTGTGCAATTTATCTACTTTTATTCAGTTACATGTCAAGGGGCCCTATCAAATATTTGGTTTGACGTAATATCTTAATTTAGGTTGCTGCCAAGAAGCTGACATTGAAGAATGTCACCGACTACATGGTGGATATCATTTCTAAAAGAGCTGAGGATAATTATAACTATGGTGTCATTCTTATCCCTGAAGGTCTAATTGATTTCATTCCCGAGGTAGCTACCACTCTTAATAAAAAGATTTCTTTTAAAAGTTTTTCTTCCTGTGTGATGTTTTGGCATGTGTTCATTTCCAAATTATAGGAAAATGCATGCTGATAATAATTATTATATCTTTTATTTGTTTGCAGATCCAGCACCTTATTTCAGAACTCAATGAAATTCTGGCCCATGAAACTGTGGATGAGGGTGGGTTATGGAAGAAGAAACTCACTGATCAGTCATTGAAGCTTTTTGAATTTTTACCTCGAGCAATTCAAGAGCAATTGATGCTTGAAAGAGATCCACATGGAAATGTTCAGGTGCTTAATGGTGTTATGTTGCTATGCTTGCTGTGTTTATTTTGCCCATCATACAATTCGACTAGGCCTCAATGTTGGTATATTCTCAATTAGGTTGCTAAGATAGAAACAGAAAAAATGTTTATTCAAATGGTTGAAACTGAGTTGGAGAAGAGAAAACAAGAAGGCACATACAAAGGCGGGTTCAAAGGGCAGTCTCACTTTTTCGGGTACTCCATCTAATTTATATCAGTCTTGAAGTTGCAAGGTTGGATGATATAAGCTGCTCTGTAACAAAACAGAGGTTCTGTGGACCTGCTTTTTAATTTGCCTTTAACTATTATTTTTTTTAAAAAAATCTTTTCACCATACAATTGCTAATGGTATGACTATGTTCAAGCTCATTGATTAGTGTTTGTAGTTACCAAAACTCATTTATAATATGCAGCTATGAAGGGAGATGTGGTTTGCCAACTAATTTTGATTCTACTTACTGCTATGCATTGGGTTATGGTGCTGGAGCCCTCCTTCAAAGTGGGAAGACTGGATTAATATCATCAGTTTGTGCCTTTCCAAATGCTCTTATCTTTTCACTGTCTTCTGGTTTTCAAATTAAATACTTCTAGATTAGTCTTGATGAGTGATTCTTGGATTGACTGATATTTTGATCAGGTTGGAAATTTGTGCGCTCCGGTAGAAGAGTGGACTGTTGGTGGAACTGCGCTTACCTCACTAATGGACGTGGAGAGGAGACATGGTATGCATTGCAATCTATAAAAGCTTTTGCTTCACAATTTACCCCATTGTATTCTATGAAAATTCATTAAATAACCTTTTATTTCCATGTTGATACAAAAATCAGTTCATAGTTATATCTGTGCTGTCAGCTGTCGCAGGTGTTGAGAATAAATATATTTAAGGGTTAAATACCTCTTTGGTCCCTTAACTTTAAATCCAGTGAATTTGGTCCTTTAAATTATGCAAGATAAAGCAATTTGGTCCCTCAACCTGGTCCCTTAATAAATGGATAGACAGCATATTTTAATAAGTTAAGGGACCAAGTTGCATTAACTAACATAAGTTAAGGGACCAAATTGAGCGGTTCTACAGTTGAGAGACCAAACTGAACTTTTTAAATAAGTTACGGGACCAAAGAGGTATTTAAGCTTGTATTTAAATTAAGAAATATTTTTTATGTATTTTCTGGACTATCAATATTCACAAGCTGCTTCTTTTAACAATGTCTGGTAATGCAACATTCCACAGCTCTACTTATTTCATTTATTTCAATGTGTTATTTAGTGTTATTTTGTATATGAATTGTGTGATTTTCCGTGCAGGTAAATTCAAGCCTGTGATTAAGAAAGCAATGGTGGAGCTTGAAGGTATATTTACCCATCTATTCTTTACTCCTCAATAGTAACAAGCTGAGAAGTGAGAACTATATTTTCAGCCACGTAGAAAGTTGACATTAATATGAAAAGGGAGGGAAAATATTTTCTTCTACTGGATCCATAACGTGGCACAAAAAATTAGGTTTTTCCCCTCTCTTTCATTAATCACCATAGGGTACTTCATGGCCAACCTTCAGGGCATGAATCCATTCTTCCAGATTTTGAGTGCTATATAAATGTGGATTTAAAAAACATACTGTGATTATTGCTGCTATAATATCGGCTCCAATTATCTTTTACGCAAAATAACTACATTTCATATTGAATTTTCAGAGGCTCCCTTCAAAAAGTTTGCCTCCTTGCGGGATGAGTGGGCCCTAAAGAATTGCTACATCAGTCCAGGTATGCATGGATTGTTCTTTCACTTATTGTTTCCTCTGTGTGCTTCTAAAAAGCGATGTTCTTTCTTTTTGTTTGTACAGTCCAATCTTATTAGGTAAAAGTAGTTTTCATTATTTTGTCAATAGTAAAAGCTGTGTGGAATAAGTATATTTAAGAATGTATTTTTAACATTTTTCTTGTAAATTATAGTTGTTACCTGGAAATTATTGCTGCAATTCAGAATTTGTTTTATTTTGGACTGAAGAAACACTCACGATCCTGATCTTCACTGTAGGTCCGATTCAATTCACTGGCCCAGGATCCGATGCAATTAGTCACACTCTACTCTTGGAGCTTGGTGCGCAAGCTTAGGTGTGCTATGAGACGACATTTTGATGACAGCAATTCATATATTTTTAGGAACTACTGCAAATATAATAAACCGGAAACATGTAGTGCTTGTGTTTCTATTGAACTTCAATATAGTAATTATGTGAGAAGAGTGTCTATAGATATATATAATCAATCACAAGTTTGAAAATGAAGAAGAAAAAGAATACAATAAAGCTTTTGTTGAGGTTATCTCAAAGTTGTCTTTGTAACTGATTAAGCTTGCAAATATGTAAATCTGAGGATCATTTTTGGGATTAATTTTCTGCATTATTCTGGTTCGATTCTCACTATTTTGATATTATTTTTCCGTAGGCTGTGTTTGATAAAATTAACTGATAAATCAGCGGAAAACTGAAAAGCAAGCTAAAAGTTGATTAGTTATTTGTGTGTTTGATTAAAGAAGGATAAATGCATGTTACTACTTCAATAATGGTCAATGACATAAGTAGTATCACTTTTGCTTTGAATAAAAAGACATCACGTTTGGAATTTTAGAAATATCCGTGCATTCTATTATTAAACTCTAAACTAATGCTATATGTGGTGATTAAGGAGCAAAATGTCGAGGTCTAAGACTAAAAGCAGACATTTGTTAAAAAGATTAAACGAGATAAGATGGAACTATGTCTAGTGTCTCCATGCAATACGAGGAATAGAAGATTGGACTGTTTACTTGTTTTTTCACTTGACGAAAATTAGGAACACTTTTTTTTTTTTGAAGGGTAAAATTAGGAACACTTGTTTAGTGTGTACACTCTATACAACCTGATACTTGGCTTTCATGGTTATTCTTTATTCGCTTTGATTTCCTGTCATTATACCTCAAAAAATCTTATTAAATTTACATATTCATTAGTTTTCCCATGCACTTGTTCTTGAAAAAAATATGGACTCTAACCAAAAAAATTGGTTATTCTTTCTTGCAAGAGGCCACTTTTTTTTAAGGACCCAATTGTATGGGAAAATTATGAATATGTAATTTGATAATATTTTTTTTTTCAGAAAACAATGAAAAGTAGGAAGAACTCATACAGTTTTTAATTTTTTTTTAAAGAAAAATTAACCTTAATTAAATTAAAAAGTAAACTTTAAATAAACCATCAACTCATTCAATGCTAAATCTCGCCATGGTTTATTATATTTTTAAGGAATATTTTCATCTATTTAATTTAACAAAATTTTTTCCCCTTTTTAAGAGATAACATAATCCGTATATCCGTAAAAATAAATAAATTAATCCTTGCATAACAATTTGAATGAAATATTCTACGCCGATTATGGTCAGCCCAACATGTATTTATTGATGCCTAAGAAAGGTTTTTTCTATGCTCATTACAACTATTTTGGTCTCTCTCTCTCTCTCTCTTTCTCTTACTTATTTTTCAGATGTGTTAGAATACAAATTATTTATTAAATTAATTTTTTTCCGTGGAGAACAAGAGTGCCGAAGTCCAAAAACGAAATTAACTTTTAATTAATCGACTTATAGCAACACCATTACAAATACAATCAGCTAAGAAAACTAAGCTAACTCAAGTAGAACATTGCTCATAGATAATCAAAGATGAACCATCTTCACTAGCCATACTAGCTAGTACTTCTGCACATGCATTGCTCTCTTTGTATATGTATGAAAAATGCTAACTTCCCAATCCATCTCCAGCACCTTTCAAACGTTCATCAGCAAACTCAGGCATGCTGCATACCCATTCATTTTATTGCACGAGTAACAACACATATTGTGAATCAACTAAATCTTTATTAAGACCATACCAATTTTAAATTTTATTTCACAATTTTTATTTTAAAAATAGTAGAATTTAAGAAATTTTATCGAGTAATTTTGTTTTTATACTTTTGAAAGTCCGAGGCGATTGTCTTGGTGGCCTTATCGGCCACAGCATATGCATGATGTTCAATATCTATATTATGACGTAAGAGCAACATGATAATTTAGATTAAAAAATGGTCATATATCAATGCTTGAAATCGTAGTTGATGATCAAACATTGGTGGGGTAATTGAGTCAAGTGTTGAAACATTGTGTCTGTTGGATCTAGCATTGTGGATGATAATTAACAAGTTGCTTTACGGCTTTAGGTCATTGTAAACGAACATGAAAACACGTTTGTCTTGTTAATTTGCTTCCTCTAAACACATTCATACATTCAGATACAAACACACGAGTGGCTAAATTTTTTTTGGTTAACTAGCGTGACTTGGTAAACATGTATCAACTCAATGAATTCGTCTCAAACAAACTTTATTGAACCATGCACATGATTATGGGGGGTTATGTTAGTTTTTGTTGGGTCCATAATGTTAATGTGTAAACTTTCTGTTGGATATTGTATACTATGATGGATAGTTGTGATAATTTGGAACCAAATAAAATAAGAATAGTTAGACAAATATTCGGCTTCTTCTCCATAAAATAAGCATGTTTTGTTTTTTTCTCTCTTTCAAGTAGCCAATTTTTTTTAAGAAGAATAAGTGAAGTCTTTAGAGTTTGAACCTCGGCCCCTACATATATAATGTAATGTCTCCACCAGCTGAACTCAATTTACGATGACAAATAAACACATCTTTATTTGTATAATAATTATATTTTTCTAATATACTTATCTATCTTTTGTGTTTATAAGGCAAAGAAAAGGAAACTCAAGACTTTCTTGGCTCAAAAAGATTTTTTTTTTGTCATATTGTTTTTTACTTCATTTCTATTAATGAACATTTGTAAGATTTTTTTTTATTTTTTTATCATTAGGTTACAATTTGTTAATGAGAAAGTGAAAATAATGTGATAATTTTCAATTATGAATACGAAATCATTTTGTAAAACCAAAAATGACACAATTACCTTTTCTGTTAATTATTTTTTTTATAAAAAGTTGTTGCAAAAGCGGTATAATAATTTTAGTATTTATTCCTCAACGAAAAAATTTAATATTCACTTTTCGTTGACTTATATCTTAAGAACACATGTTAAAAAATCTAAAATTAAAATTTTGTATTGGATTTATTTTTTAAATTTTAAGAAATTGAATGTACATTTTTTTTTGTCAAGTAGTCTAGTGGTTAGAATTTACATTTTTCAAGGTGAATAAGTGGGATGTTCGGAGTTTGAACTCCGACCCCGACATATAACAGTGTATGTCCCTGCCAACTGAGCTAATATGCAATTTTTTGTAAGATAACATTTCTATATTAGATTATAGGGTCATGCTAACAAATACATAAGGAAACGAAAATTAGGTTTTTAATCGGAAATAACAATTTGTAAACTTTAAAAATCAAACACACACTTTTCAAAAGAAAACTACTGTTGATTTTTTTTAATTTGTATCTCCATAGTATTCGTTAGCATTTTCTTAAGTTATGTTAGTATTTGCCTTAAAAAAAAGTAGAGAAATAGTATATCGGAGAAAATCCATTCCCCTAAAAGAGAGTTTAGTACAATTAGCTAACAACCAATTGCATAAAGGTAAATGAATCGTTTGGCCTTTTGCCCTTAATTTCGTGACTCTTTTGAACAAAAACTATGATTGTGAATATCATCATCATATAATGGTTGGTCACTTTTCGTTTTGTTTATCATTGCTGCCAATTATTGGATCATGATTTCTCAATAAGAATCGTTTTCTGTCATCTCCCAGGCGATTAATTAGGCCTATGGTTTCTTGTTATTAAAGCATTTTAATTATTTCATTTATTTTTTGGTATAGTTTTTTTTAAGGATATTTTTTGGTATAGTTATTCAAGCATTTTAATTAGGCATAAGTATTTGATGTGATACGAAAGTAGCTGGTTAAGTTGAAGAAGAAATTTTACCGGACAACAATAAAATCATCAATGTTGTACGAAACAGTGTTGGAGGATGAAAATGAAACACGAGAGTAAAATAAGCATAACGAAGATGAGAATATTGTGTTGAACGTGTGGTAGTATCAAATGAGATATGATTAGAAATGACAATATTAAAGAAAGCTGATGTAACACCTATAATAAAAAATTTGTGGAAAATAATAAATTTAGGTGGTTTGAACATATAGAGGAAAAGACATATAGATTATTTAGTGGAATAGTAGATTGATGGAGGATAGTCAAATCACTCAAGACAAAAAAAGACATAGAAAAACTTCTAAAAAAGATTTAAAAAATTAATGAGTTGGACTGAAATCTAATAGAAAATTATGACACAATTTGACCATAACTTGATTTTCTTTTGGGTACAGTTATTCAAGCATCAATAAAAATGGAGGGAGCATATATGAATAATACGCTCAATTCGAATCAGTCTACCCTAATAAAATTATGAGAAATTTTAACAAGGGCACTTGTTAAGAAGATTAATGTAGAAACTTTATCTTAAGAATTATGACTTCATCACATTGAAATATAAAAAAATATAAAAAAATTCTCCATAAAATTTAGTAACTGTTTCCTTTTTGAATCTTTAACAAATGTCTGAAGAATACTTATTAATATTGCTAAAATATTAAGGAGAATGTTAACGAGTGCCCTTAAGGTATTAGTTAAAGTGCTGAAATATTGTAAGTTTGTATCAAAACATTTTGTAATTATTACATTGACAAAAGTAACAAGTTGTATTTTCAAGACAAAATTTTCTTTAATAGATTCCTTAACTAATTTCTTTAGAACATCCGTTAGCAAAACTCAAATATAAATATAAATATAAATAGTGCATATAATCAAACTAAGTCAATTAATATGATAACATAGAGTATTACTTTTAGTAATAAAGAGTTTACGTCAAGGAAAATGTTAACAAATACTTTATTGGTATTGTTTAAACCAATGTTTTAAAACCTTGACCGGTGATCGACCTGATCAAGGCACTGGGTTAGTGGGTCACTGGTCGGACCACATGACTATTGACCTGATTTATATAAAAATATTTATAACCAAAAATTACATTTTGAATGAAATTTTAATAAAACAAAATCCTATCATTTTCTTTTTCTATTTAAAGTTCGTACATAAAAAAAAAATTATATTCACAGGTGCAAGTTTGCAAATTAATTTCTTAACTGGATCACAATTCAAGCTAATTCCAATCCAAAATCAAATTAGCTCATACATTAAACAATATTACCGCATAAAAAACCTAACAAATAAGTTCTAATTCAAATTCCATCTTTAAAACATAGTATGTTCTAAACATTGTTGGAAATCAAAATATAACAAACTTACAAACCTAAGTAAGTTACATAGTCAACAAAAAACAGAAACTCAAGTAAGTTATAACAATTCACTAATCAATAAATTATTTATGCCTATGGAGTCAAATTGTGATAGTCTTGATATCCATACTCATCATCTTCATCGGTTGAGAAGGGAGTGACATTTGGGTTGGGAGTATGTGTTACTAGGATTTTTGTCTTTATATATGCCGTGCCTTTTTATTTAAAAAATAATAATAAATGGGAAAACGGGTCGGGTGGGCTAAACTGGTTCAGCGGTCCGCCCACTGACCCCGCCGGGTCACACCGGGTTTCAGCGGGTTAATTGCATATCCGATCCTGTAGCCTGCCCGAACCGCTGCACCCTCCGGGTCAGTTCGGGTTTTAAAAACACTGGTTTAAACATTCAAACATATTTGCTTTCACATGAAAAATAATATAGTTACGACTTTTACATATATTTAAATTGTATTTTTCAAGACAATTTTTTTACACATTCTTTAAACAATGCTCTTAAAACAATTGTTAGCAAGTGAATTACAAATTGGCATGTGATACCCCATTTTCCCAACCTAAGATGGCAATGATAGTTGGTTGTGATCTTAAAGGCCTATTAATTGGTGGGTGGCCATCACATAACCAACAAACAACCAACTCAAAAAGAAAAAGAAAAATGTTTAGTAACTTAGTATATACCTCTTAGTCACTATTATAAAAAAACAAAAACAAAAACAAAAATTGTGGCAAATAGGTTGGTGCCAACAAATAATAGATTAATGCAATATTTATGTAAGCGGTTTGATTGAGTTCGGTTTTTGAAAAAAGAATCTTAAAACCAATATGAGTGATTGTTATCAAAGCACATCTAATGAATTTTGATTTTGTGCGATTTTAAATTTTAAGTTGGGTTACCGTTTGATTTTGGGCCGGTTTGGATGTTAACACGTCCTAGATTTCGGGCACACTCACAAATTAAAAAAAAATCACAAAATAAAAAGGAAAAAAGAAGTCAATTTATAGTTATTATCAATGAAAATATTAGTTAATTGGGACTTTAAATCACTCTCACTCAAAAACATAAAAGAGTAAGTTAACAAGTATACCCCCACATGTTTTTTTTAACAAAAAAAAAACAAGTTTCCATTAGTTTAAGTTGTTTTTAAATGCAGAGTTAGTTTTGTATTTTTCCTTTAATTATTCAAACAAAACCCTTTTCTAAAAAAAAACGCAATTTCCTAAAAAATCTAAAAAATAAAATAAAACGCAATGTCGCTGCCATTTCTTTTCACTCAACAATCGTTCTTGCTTGTAGCAAAAAAATACAATCGTCCTTGCCGTCTCAAATACAAATTTGTTGATGTATATTTGGGAGAAGTGCTAGAAAACGTGTATCAATTTTTCATAAATTCATTTTAATAGACGTTCATAGATTGCATCGGACTATGGGAGTATATAAAAAAAAAACATAAGCATGCCATAATTAAGAGAGAGTAAGTTAAGAATCCGCTTAGTTAAAATATAATTTTGTGTGACCATATAAAAATACAAGAGTTGTACCAAAAAAAAAGGAAAAAA
>Ga0315913_1006718_pt1 | contig 13899 bp, 8 predicted proteins | sample MpolsnodulesMG_FD_207736 | JGI IMG/M metagenome (GOLD analysis project Ga0315913, IMG submission 207736) | Medicago polymorpha root nodule microbial communities from Los Angeles, California, United States - small nodules | ecosystem: Host-associated > Plants > Roots > Nodule | place: USA... | reverse complement strand
GTTGTTTCAGATAGTGGTTCATGGAGGGATTGGGCTTTTATGGTTCAGATTGTGTTGACTTCCGCCGTGATGACAGTGTTGATGCTTTACAACGCCGCCGCGAACACCGTGCTGTATATGTACTGTAAGGCTGTACATGGTGAACTGGCGGAGGAGATTGTGGAGGAGTTTGCGTGGCAGTATGTGAGTTTGCCTTTTGATGATGGCAAAGTTCCTCATGTGGTGTCTGTTGCACATGCTTGAGTCAGTGAACCTGTGTGTCTGGTTGTTGTAACTTGTAACATACATTTTGGTTTTGTATAAAATCTATGTTATTTTTAGATTTGTGACTTCAAATGTGAAATTTGTGGATATTATTGGTTATTGATTATATGCAGCAAATATGAATTTTTTTAAGGGACTGCTATATCTTTTAGGGTTATCATGTGTTTGTTTGTTTACTACAAAACTCATCTCAAACATAATTCAGACATCTTGATTCTAAATCTAATATAACAACAGCCAAACATTATCTCACTAAGTAGAGTTAGCTACATGAATCAAACAATGTCATAATGTTTTATCATCAACGATTTTAACATCATTTAGAGGGTAAAGAAAAAACATTCTTCCTAAAACAGACATTTCTAGTTCTCTTCATGGAAGTAACAAGCCATTCTGCCCAACCATGAGGTACCATAACTGAATAGAAAAATTAACAAAATAGCAACTTAGAAGCAGCAATGGCAATGCAGCAGGAAGCTGAACCGTGTAAGTTACTATTGACATACAGCTTTGTACATCGGTTAGTAGCGCCTAATCTTCATGCCCTTTAAAACTCCGGGACGTCGTTTAACAATAACAACATCAAAAGAAGATGATGGAAACTGAATGTTGAAGTGCCTCCATCTCACAAATCAAAAACTGAACAATTCTCATCCAAATAGTCAGAAAGATAGTTGTCTGATTGTGACATCTAAGTTGGTGGTCACAAATTCCTAGTGTCTACTGTGACTCATGTTGGATGACAATGTAGGCCTAAAAGCCCTCTCATCTTGATCAGCTCTAAAAAGCAAACTACTCAAATCTGAAATTCTCTGAACAACCCTACTGGGAACCTGGTCACTATCTTCCCCGCCAGAGGCCTCATACCCATCACTAGTTGACCTTGACAGTGAAGTTTCCTTAAGAGCTTCAGCACCAGCAGCTGAAAGACCTGCAAGACGTCTTGCTTCTTCAGCTCTCGATGCCTGAAAAGGGCGGATATCAGGAGAGTCCAAACTGCTCTCAGGAGATGACGGAACAATGCCAGCTGAGCTTGACATTGCTTGGCTTGTTTGAAATGCACTACGTAAATGAGGAGGGGCAAACCCAGACCTTCCATTGAATCCCATATTGGTATTATTGGAAGAAACTTTTGTCATGGATTCCATAGATATGTCAGCGGGAAGGTAAATGCGCTTATTATCATGCTTTTTATTGTTGTCGATCGTGGGAACCATTCTTCGGCCACTGCTTCCAAAACTGCTGCCTGGTTCTAGCCTGGAAGCCTGGTCATGTCTTACCATAGGCTGCAAAATTTTGGACTTTTTTCTTACTTCAGCGGCTGCCTTAGCAACCTCTTCTGCATTTAGTCGTGCCAATGTCCAAGGACTAATTTTAACTGCTCCAGAATTCTTTTTCTTCAATGGCTCTTCTCTCAATGACCTCTTTCCTAGTGAGCTCACAGAACCTGTATCCGTGGGCACTACATCAAACTATAACAGTGTCCCACCCAAAAAAGAAAAGAGCAGAAAAAAACAAAGCAGGTGGTGATCAGTAAGTAAGTCCAAGAAAGAACATATGAAATAAAATACGCGAAAAAATAAATAAATGAGATCATGCTATCCAATGACAAAATCCATTTTGTTGCTCCCTTGCTTACATAATAGTACTAAAATAATCCAAGAACAACTGAATTAAGACATAGCAGTATAGCTTCAATTAGCACTCAATTAGAGGAAGTGTGTAAAGCGAAAAGGCATAATAGTTGATAAATTTTGTTCTCCTAAGAGTAGGTAAGAAAATATTTCTTGCATAATATGCACATGCTGTCAAAAACCATCCAAGAATGCTTTAAAAATTCCAAGGTTGATATTCAATACTATTCTTGATATGTTGATCAATCAAGTATCAAATTCGTCAATGCTTAATAACAAACGAGTCTATGTGCATTCAAATGCTCAAGAAGTTCGCATGACGACAATCCACATGCAGCAGTGTAAAACAAAAAAGCATGTCTTGCTTGAGAGTATGTTACCTGATCCTCAAGGAACATGCGTGGGGGTGTGCACCATGCTCCACGATGTAAAGCATTGAAGGAGCTTACACTGCTCAATGCAGTAAAGGAGCTAACAGTTGACATTTGGGGACTTTGATGGCCTCCAACTCCTAGCTGCTCCTGCTCTTGCTCCAGCTCCCTCATAGCTACAATGTAATCATATGTGCTGAGTCCCTGAGTCAGTCGTAAAAACCATAACATTAAGCATTGATGATCTTATTGTTGTTAAATACAAGTTATGATATAAACTTTTATTTTTCAAAAGGAAAGCATATTATCTTACCTTTTTAATGAGGAGGATATGAAAGAAGAAAAGCTGAACAACAGGTAATGTAGCAACCATAGCCAGAATGGTACAGGCAGACTGAAAAATCAAAAGGAACAAAGATGTTGTTCACATTTAAGATTAACTGTAACTGGAAATGGCATCCATGATTTTCATCAATCAAATGGAAATGTCAAACAAAAAGAGAAAAGTTAAATTCATATGTCAGAAAAATAAGTAAATAAGTAATCACATATTACACACAAGGGGGAGAAATGCGCACCACAACAATAACAAAGGGAGCCATAGAGAAACTGCTTCCCAACTTAGAGGAGATTTCCATAGCAAATTGCTTCCTCTCAACAAAACAGCAAATGAGCACAAGCATTCCAGTTGACCATTGAAGAATAAACTGCAACGCCAAAACCCAAGGTTCATAAAACATTCACAGACCTGTCAATAGTTAATCGAAATGAAAATAACTTGCAAATAAGAGTTCTTATTTGAAGTGTCTCTTAGGTTATGGGATGGTTCAAATAGAAAAAGGTTTGCAATTTCATTGGGAGACTAAAAGCCTATTTACTTCCTGAAAATATTGAGTTTTCATTTTTCTTTTTGAGTTTATTAGTCGCATCCTTCTCACTGCCACCAATTCACCATATGCTCATTTTTCATTTTCATTACCATATGTAGGTTGTGAGTTACATTGACATTTTCAAAAATGGTGAAGACTTTTTAGCGTTTCCAAAAATATCGACTTTGTTTTCTAAAATTCACAATGAGAAAGGTTGCACAAATGCCGGTGATCTAGAGCGGATTCGTATTCATTGGTTTGTTTGCACATTATTCCTAAATAACATAGCCGCAGAGCTTATAAAGTAAAATAAAAAGGGCAGGTTTAGCCGTGTCAATGATAAGCAATACATAAGTACTTACCAAGAGCATAGCAGCAATCATCAGGGTGAAAAATTGCCTATAGTTCCTCTTCCCAATACAGTTGTTCAGCCACTGCAAATCTCAGGAAACAACAGTCATTCAGGACATATGCCAAACATCGAGTAAAGAAATGAGAAATCAGATAATCATACTCGGCAATGATGATCAAAGTGATTTACACACTTGTCGCAGACTCTACAGTGCTTGCTGTATTTGAAGACCTGCAACAATATGACACAGAAGGTGATCGTGAAATTCGGCATGCACTACTTTTGATACAAAATCGTCTTTTCACGTGTCATTTCGGAGTCAAGTCCTCCAACAGAGGCAAAATAGGTTTCTAGTTAAAAAGCTTCAACGCACCTCAACTTCACACAAACTGCAATAGAACATGCCATCTTCACTGGTTTGCTTATCAGAAGATTCCTCACTTGAACCAGAGCAGCGACAGATATAAGCACAAGGAGAGCATACCAAGAGGAAACGGGATAAACAAGAAGAAGATGAATTTGCCTTCTCTACTGAATGAGAATTATCTTTCATATTTCCTCCTGTTCCGAATGCTTCATTATCCATGGAATTTCCTCCAACTGTTGAAGCCTTTGCATCATGCATTGATGGAGTTGACTCTTCACCTAATTTAGAACTCTTTAACCCAAAACCCATTTTGCTGTCTGGAATTTTAAGATACTTTTTGGAATTAAAAACCCCAGGATCTGATGGATCTGATGCAGCACACCAGATGTAGAGTCCAAAAACAGCAGTAATCTGGCAAGAGGTGAGATATCACTAAAAGATAGCCGTTCTTGGGATTTTATTTTTTATAAAAATTACTATAACAAAATCATTCATGTCTAATCATTCTGTTGCAAACACATTAAAAGACAATAAAATGATTTAGGCAATAACAGCCCTAGCATAGTCATATAAAGCATGAGAAGCCAAAATAACCATAAGGAAGAAACATTAGAGGATGTGAGAAAGAGCATAGCAGCATAAACTACTGTTTCTAATACTTGGTTACTTGAGAGCATTGTGCTCCAGAGGATAGTGGCTTTATGCCATTATTGCTAAGGCTTGTCTTCTAGAGGTGGAAAATTTGAACAACAATCACTAGGATGGGGAATCAACTACATGAATCTAACGATTCCACACTGTCCACAAGACAAATCCTCTACATTTAAAATTCTTCTCATTGGCATGGCCAACATTTTTTTCTACATTTAATTCAACCTTTAACTATCAGACTATCCTTTGCTAATCAACTCTCCTTGTTGGAGTTTTTCATAAGTCTTCTCATACACGCTCAAACCATCTGAAGAAAGATTTTACATCTTTTCCACAATAAATGGACTCTCTATCAACCTACTTAAATAAAAATATCAAATAGGAAATGAAAGTACTACCCGTACTTTCTCTAATGTACTTATTCCAAAATCCTAACTATTTATGTGTGTCTACTTATCCATCATACCATTCTTTCAACATCAAACTTACTTTTTTATTGGTTTTTTGCCCCCTAGCATTCAATCTCATACATCATTACAGGTCATTCACATGTCTCATAAAGTTTATCCTTATGCTTGAGTACTTCTTGTGTGTCCACTCATCCACGATAATGTTCCCATTCTCATTTGTGGAAATTGAGCTTGTTTTCCTGTTGACTCTTTACCAGCGAGCATTCAATTCGATGCAACACTGCAATGCAGTAAATTTCACTCAAGGTTGAGCTATTTTGTCATCACAAATAACACTTGAAACAACCCTCCACTTCATCCACCACACTTAAATCCTATGGTTTACTTACGTCTCTGTTTACTTCCCTGTCATTTTGAATGATGGATTCAAGGTATTTAAATTGTGAGACTTGTGATATGGTACGGTCTCCAAGAACTTGTTTTTCCCCTCACAGAAAATTAAAGCGCATTTTGAGTTCAAAAGGTCCAAATACGGTAAGAACCAAATAAATTACAATCAATCTATACACATTGCTCTTCAAATCAAATTAGGTATCGATTCACTAAGTGTGTAAATGAATGGCAGCTGATCAGTTTCATATATCTCATATCACGGAAAACGTAAGTTAGCTAGTCAACTTGTCTTGCCATTCTGTTAGAAACTGGATCCAAAACGCTACAAAATGGGTAGTTCTACGGTATTTAAGAGACCCTGCACTCGCCCTTAGTGCCCTCTACTTATTCCGTTGCCTCTATCTTCTCCACATATCAATTTTTCCTCTTGATTCCCTTTGGTTACCTTACTAGAAATCTATCACACAAACCACTGAATTTCCCTTTATTGCCTCTTGTGCAATCTGTTGCATTAATCATTCAATACCCTTGATTGCCTCTCTGTGCTCTGCGCTAGTATAGATCTTATCAATTGGGTATTTCCTAACACATTCCTGTTAGTGCCCAATACATGTTTAAACTAATTCTCAATCATTTTCTTGCACCTTATAGTTTTTTACAACCCATATATAATACACAAAACTAAGTAACTACTCCAATCATTTGGACGTTTTGAACTCGAAATGTACTTACAAGATCTACAGATGAAGATCTACAAAATTATGCTGTCTCCAGATGATTGCCTGGAAGGCTGGAACATACTACCACATATTATGCTGTCTACATTGGAAGAAAATCTAAAACTAACAAGAAAGCACCTAACCAACAATCTAAATTTTTTTCCAGGCAATCATTTGTAACTTTGAAAAGGGTCTAAATTAAACCCTTTCATAAACAAAAAAGAGTAAACTAGACACTGTCAAACTGAGACATCTTTTAAACTAAATTAAATCATTTGTCTCAGTTTGACAGTGTCTAGTTTACTCTTTTTTGTTTATGAAAGGGTTTAATTTAGTCTAAAAGTAAATCAAGATAGGGATGATTTAGTTCTACTTTTACCTAAGAACATTTTGTGCCTGATGTGCTAACAAAATGGAGCACCAATGTAGTTATTAATTATTATACCTAGAACATTGTAGCTGAATGACAGTCCAAAAGGAGTCGCTCACAATGAGAACGAACAAGGACAAAAGGCCAAATTAAGTGATGTTTAGTTCCATTTTTGGAGAAGCCAAAATTAATTCTAGAGGTATTGAATTGATTTTGACAAATTTGGTTGCTCTCGGGTAGAATTTATTTTGCCTACATAATTGATTCTACTTTGAAGCTAGAGATCGAAGTTTTTGATTTTAGAATTGATTTTTCAACTCACTTTTACATGAATCTATCCAAGCATAATCACTTTAACTTCAACTCACTTTTAGCAAAAATCAATTTTATAGAATCAAATCACTCGAAATCAATTTTCGACACTATAATCAAACACATGAACTAGAAAGCAAACAAACAAAAAGAATCACACATCTCATGTCATCCACCAAACCAACTTAGTAAACATCACAAAAAAGAGAAGAAAAAAAACAATAGAAAATTGGAAGATGGGATTAGTGTTACTACCAGCGGTGTATAAAGAGCAACCACAATATACTGATACATCTTCTTTCCAACAAAAGGAGCAAAGAACACATAGAAAGCAAACCCAAGAGCTAAAATCACAGCAATAGCCACCACCTTCACATAAAAATTTCAAAATGAGTAAACCCCACTTAACAAAAAAACAATTTAAGCAAAAAAAATTGAAACTTTAAAGCTACCTGAAGAGGATGGTAAGGTAGTTGCCATCCATGCTTCCTCATACTGTGCTTTTGAAGTAACAGCACAAAAAAACACAATGAAGTGAATTTAAACTTTTGTTTCTTTCTCACAACATTAACACAACATTAAAAAGCAAATATTTTTAGGTTGTAATGAGATGTAGGTTGAAGAAGTGGTGGTGGGTGTGAAGAGTAATGAAGAGAGAAAATCTTTGTCTGATTCTAGATTTTGATGTTTATTGAAAAGTTGTTGTTTTTTAGTACTATGTCTTTAGGTGAGGGGTCTGTGACATTGTGTGAGTGAGCATGAGTTTGGTGGAACTTTCTTTTTCCGTGACTATAGCTATAATTATCTCATTTGTTTATTTATGAGACATGCTTTGTTTAGTAGTACTTTCTCCCTTATCTAGGTTATGCTGCCTATAGAATTGAAGCAGTGTTTACCTTTTTGAAATTGGCAAATCATGTGCAAGAGGACACTGCAAATGGTGGTTGTTTGTTTCTATTTGTCTTTTACTTTTGTGAGTGAATGTCAATCAACAACCACTCCTTTCCTTTGTTTCTCTCTCTAATGACTCTCATATTAACTATTGATTTAACGGGTCTTTACCATCTGTAATATAGGCTATTTCCGGTTTTCCCCCAATAAATTTCTTTTTTTTTTATTTACCCTCTTGTAAAAAAAAATTGTTTTGATTTACCAACTAATAGGCCAAACAAAAACCAATTTTTTTTTCCAAGAAATTTTCGTTTTTGTTTAGCCTATTAAGGGGTAAATCAAAAAAACAAATTTATAGGGGGAAAACCGGAAATGACCTATATTACAAGAGGTAAAGACCTATTAACCCTTAATTATTCGTAGGGTCTTGCTAAGCATTGTCCTCAGGGCAATGGTTGAGGAAGCCAAAAGTAGCATGTTTGCATTGGTTTCAACAACATTTTGACTTTTAAAAAGTTAAATTTATCACTTTCACCATTTTCCAATATTATATTTCTATTTTTATCTCCTTATCCAATGCCCCAAGGGTAATGGTTAGCATTCTCCTTATTCTTCGGTCTTGCTAATCCGTATCCTCAGAACAATGGTTAAGAAATCTATAAATAAAAATTGTCTTGGAAATTTAATGTTACTTTTGATCAAATTATGATTATACAACTTTTTATTAAAACTTACTCCCTTCAGTCTTATTTACAAGAAACATTTGACTATTTTTATTCATTGCATAAATGATGTATTTGGTCTATATTCTAAACAAGATACATCAATTATTCAATGAATTTAAAAATCAAAACACAACTTTTTAGGTTTATTGAATAACTAATGTATTTGGTCTATAAATGTGACAAAATACATTAGTTATTCAATGAATCTAAAAAGTTGTGTTTTGCTTGTAAATGTGACCAGATGGAGTAGTTAGCATTCTCCATTATTTTTTAAGAGTAATTCTAGAGAAACTCTCTTTTCAACACTTTCTTCAACACTCATTCTCTTATTGGATAAAATCAATGTATGACTCACCACTTTGAGTGGAACCTATTTCTAAAGTGTGAGACCCACCATATTTTAAGTTAATTAGAAAGTGAGTATTGAAGAGAGTGTTGTTAGCACTACTCATTCTTTAATATTTAGTTTCCTTTGTTCGTTGTTATAAACATGTTTGATCAATTTGATATGGGAAATGATAACATATATATTCTATGAGTCTAATTCAAGTGGTAGCAACAATGCATAATATATATAAAGTCGGACTATTCTACGATCAATTTCAACAATATGAGAAGATTTACTTACGGAATTGAATATTGTATTTAAGTTCATAAAATTAAAATATGAAGTAATTAACTATCTTATACTAGAAATCTATTTGAATGTTACATCATATGTGAGTTCATAATACAGTTTATAAGAAATATTTTATTCTAAAAATCATTGATTTTAAGTTCAACGTTACATTGTCAACACTTCGATAGTCACTTGCTATCGTACATCGGTAACATGATTTCTTTTGAATTGTAATATCAATTTTTACAGAGTGGATTTTCGCTAATGAGTGCGAGCATTGTCTGAAATGAGATTCATAACGGTGGTGTTGACTAATAAACTAAATATTACCGCTAGTTTGAATTTTGTGATAGATGTAATAATAGCTTTGTTTTGGGTGGTGATGGTTAAATAGAGAAACTATGAGGTGACGAAAGATGTTTATATGGAGATATTTTAATTCTCTTTAATCATTTCCTTTTTGCTTTCATGTTTCGTTTAGTTGGATCCTCCACGCTCACGGTATTAACCAAAAAGTTCTTTTGGTGAATAATTAAGTGTTTCATGTTATGATTAAATTGAATTAGGTGACTTGTTACTATTGGATCGATTTTAAGTTTTAAAACATGATTTTATCTAAACGGTTTATCTCGTGCGAGAAAATTTTACTAAACATTCATGTGTTTTATTGATCAGAAATTTTATCTTCTTCACGATGCAAGTGTACAAATTTTTTGATTTATGGTTATTGACTAATATAATCATATTGAACATAATTAATTATGTGATATTGGGTTTTTTTTTATAAAATGATATTGGTTGTTAATATCCACTGATGGATTAGTTTTACATTGAGAACACAAATGTTAACTACACTTTTTTCTGTCTAAAAAAAACTTTTACTTACGTACACTATTTATATGTAGACCACAAAAGTTACAAGAGCATTTATTATTATTTTTTTAAGAAATATTACAAGAGTATTTTATTAATAGAAATAAACTTGGAAAGTTTTGTGAGAAAATTTGAGAAGGTCAAATATTTTTAGATAAATTTTTCTTTTTACAAATAGATCTTATATTATTGGACGGAGAGAGTATAAATTAAGAAATTATTTATTAAAAAAAATGTATACTTGAATTTTCATTATGTTAAATATATAAATTTTCATAAAAATTTAATATTTAAAGTCTTTAAAGAGTGTCATTAAAACAGTCTTTAACATTTTCTTTGAATTATATTTCGTGTGTAACTGCATTTATTATTGAAACTCCATGTTCCAAAATAAATTAATGTGTAGTTTACCATCTTTTTAAATAAACAAATTTATTTATTTTTATATATTATCGGTGTAATAGGTTAGGAAATTGTTGGATCAACACATATATAACTTGGGCTGCACTTCAGTGCCTTTTGGGCGCCAATGACATGTGCCTTTGCCTCAATCAAAACTTGCCACATGTCCTGCTTCTTTAAAAAAATTAAAATAAGGTATTCGGAACAGAGAAAAGAGTGAAGCCGTAAGCCTGTTCTCAATTTTCACCTTTTTTTTTTCCTTCACAAAACAAGCATCCAATTTTGACTATTTTTACAAAACAATATAGTCACTATATATATATTTTTTTTCATGGAAACTAGGATCTATATCAGAAATCAATTTTCATTCAAAAAAATCACAAATCAATTTAAACCAATTCCAATGCCAAACCCCCAATCAATTTTCACTAATTTATTTTCTTCACAAAAACAGAAACTGGGATCTGTATCCCTAATCAATTTAAACCAATTCCAATGCTAAATCACAAATCAATTTAAACAATTCAAATCCCTATTTTTTAACAGACACTTAAAACTTGAATCTTCTTTACAAAACTCGTGTAATTCAAACTGGGAGGAGGTGAATTTCATAGTGGCAGAACGATTTAGGACGTTATAGCGGAGGACGGAGTCGGAGAGTGGTGGAAGCGGTTGTACTTGTTGATGATGGTGGGTGGTTGTTGAAGTGAAGTTGCAGAGATTAAGGTATGGGTTATGTGTGCCAATTTAAATTTCTTTTGCAGTTAACTTTATCTCTTTCCTCTCTTCCAAAAACCCAGTTTTTATTATTTTAATCTTTTAAAGAAGCAGGACACGTGGCATGTTTTTATTGGGGCAAAGGCACATGCCTTTGACGCCCAAAAGACACTGAAGTGTTGCCCATATAACTTTCATCAAATTAAAAGTTATATTTACGAAATTAATGTACAATATACTTTTCGAATAATATTCTTAAATCATCCTGTGATGGTCATGAGCACGGTCAAGAGAAGTGATCTTGAATGTCTCTTAAATATAGGGACACCAAATTCTTTTGGTAATATTTAACGTCATTGTAAAAAAAATTATATTATATTATATACATTAAAATTTGGATAAGTAACAATTTTTTATACGCATACGTTAAAATTTGGAGTATTTTTCATTTTATGCATTTGTGTAAAAAGAATATAGAAAGAAAGAAAGAAAAAGAATAAAAATATAAAAGTATATATGAAGAAAAAAATGAGAAACTAAAGAGATGATATTAATGTTGTTGATGTTCGTCGTCTAATTTCAAAGTGGTAATTTATGTAATTTATTTTTCCATAAAATGGTAGAAATATTTCAATATTTTTAAGAGAATACTTAAAAATAATAGCTATTTGATAGATAATATAGATACATAATACATACATAAATGAAATAGGGTTTAAAATTTACAAAAAGTTTGTATTTCTAATATATATAATATTCTTTCTCAGATGATATGCATGACTCAAATATTCATATTTAATACATGAAGAGTGAGAAAAATATGTATTCTTTGTAAGATATAGTGAAGGTTCTTGCATGTAATTTTTATTTTGAAAGAAGGTTTGTACATGTAATTGACAGTGTCGTTTATTATTAAAATGTATGACTCCAACAGTCGTATTTAATTCATGAGAATGAGATAAAATCAATTATGTGTGATTTATCTAATATCAAAAAAATTTATTTTTTAATTTTAAATCAATGATAAATTTATTGGGCTTTTATATTTTCATTAATTAATAAAACATGCATTATTCAAAGTTTCGTAAATTAGTTCTTTGTTAATTTTTTCAAGCAAGTTATGAATCAATTCACAACGTTAAGTCTTGTATGACTAATTTCACGGCAAGATTTAAGTTATTTACTTTTCAGATCAATACATATCAATAAAATTTAAACAATTGGTGGTGTTGTTGTGATACTTCTAAACTATTTATCTGCTAAACAATAATATGTATATCTTTATTTTGACTAGTTGTAGATATGTAGCTCCACAGGTGCTATGCTACAAATGAAACAATTTTAATAATATGATGATTATGAGAAGGGAACCATTGTTTTAGTTGTCCTAAGGAAAGGCACCAATAATATAAATGTCGGCCTTGATATGACATATCTTTGTTTAAGAAGTTAAACCAATTTCTTGTTTTTTTTCACCTGTAAATGGATTATTTGAGCTGGGATATTTTTAGAACAAAAGGAGGAATATTTTCTCTATCAAAATTTAAAACATCGGCTGTCCTCTAGTGTCTCTTGGCAACAGTCGCGTTTATTATGGTTAAAAGAGGGTGATGCCAACTCCAAGTACTTTCATGCAGCTATGATAGGAAGGCGGCGTATTAATTCTATTGCATCTCTCGTTGTTAATGGTAGCACTGTTGAAGGTGTCCACCCGGTACGTGAAGCGGTATTTAATTATTTCTCTGATCATTTCAAGTCTATTGAATCCACGGGGCCTAGTATGGATGGGATGGTTTTTCGACATCTAGATTATGGGGATGGGGTGTCTCTTGTGCGCCCTTTTACTATCGATGAGGTGAAGGCGGCAGTGTGGGATTGTGACAGTTTCAAAAGTCCAGGTCCTGATGGAATTAATTTTGGCTTTATAAAGGATTTTTGGTCGGAGATGAGCGGAGACATTATGCGCTTCATTGGAGAATTTCACCGTAATGGTAAGCTAACTAAAGGAATTAATAGTACTTTCATTGCATTAATTCCGAAAGTGGAGAGTCCGCAGAAGCTTAATGATTTTCGACCCATTTCTCTAGTGGGAAGTTTGTATAAAATTTTAGCTAAACTTCTTGCTAATAGACTACAACGAGTTTTGGCCAAGGTAGTGTCGGAGACACAGAATGCTTTTGTGCATGACAGACAGATAATGGATGGCCTTCTTATAGCTAATGAGGCAGTGGATGAGGCTAAAAAATTGAAAAAAGAATTACTGTTATTTAAAGTTGATTTTGAGAAAGCGTATGACTCCATTGATTGGAATTATTTGGATACAGTCATGGCCAGAATGGGATTTCCAACTCTATGGCGGAAATGAATTAAAGAATGTATAGGAACGGCTTCAGCATCTGTGTTGGTGAATGGTAGTCCCACAGTAGAGTTTCCTTTAAAGCGTGGGTTACGACAGGGTGATCCTTTGTCACCTTTTCTCTTTCTTTTGGCTGCAGAGGGTCTGAATGTTTTGATGAAGGTGGTGGTGGACTCTCACTTGTTTACGGGGTACTGTTTTGGAGCGCTTAATGGGTTGTTTGTTTCCCATTTGCAGTTCGCGGACGATACATTGTTATTGGGTAAGAAGAGTTGGGCGAATGTCCGTGCTTTACGGGCGGTTTTGGTGTTATTCGAAAGTGTGTCTGGTTTAAAGGTGAATTTCAATAAAAGCATGCTGTCAGGTGTTAACATTAGTGACTCTTGGTTGGGGGCAACAACCACTGTTCTGAATTGTAAGGTGGGGAGGATCCCTTTTATGTACCTGGGACTTCCTGTTGGAGGGGATGCTAGTTGATTATCTTTTTGGGAGCCTGTTGTTGGCCGTATTGCGAAGAGGATGTCTATGTGGAAGAGTAGGTTTTTATCGTTTGGTGGCCGTTTGATTCTCATAAAGTCTGTCCTGTCTTCTCTACCTGTATATG
>Ga0315913_1006717_pt1 | contig 13899 bp, 7 predicted proteins | sample MpolsnodulesMG_FD_207736 | JGI IMG/M metagenome (GOLD analysis project Ga0315913, IMG submission 207736) | Medicago polymorpha root nodule microbial communities from Los Angeles, California, United States - small nodules | ecosystem: Host-associated > Plants > Roots > Nodule | place: USA... | reverse complement strand
TTCTATTTGTACGTTTTGAATTGAATGAAAAAAATACTCTTCTTCCACTTGTTCTAGCAACTACCTTTAATCTTTTCCTCTGCAACTTTACAAAATAACAACAGAAACCTCCAATACAATTGATCTTCATTCCTTTGTTCAAAATCTTTGATCCTAAGTGCTTTGCATCTTATGATATGCAATCTAAAGTGCTTTTGATGTCTAATAAGGATTTCTTTTTTATTTAAGAATTTTGTTCATAAGGTTGACATAGATCATCGTTTTATCTCATATTTCCTCAAACTACTTTTGTTCATAAGATTGACACAAATTATCTAATACTGAAACCACTTTAATATGGTATTGTTACCATCCTTTTATGACGTTGAGACCACTCAAACATGATGTTACCACCATTCTAATTTTTAACTTCTCCAACTATGATACTATGACCACTCAAATATGGTTTTACATCATTCTAACATTTAACTTCTTCAAGGGAGGAAAATATTGAAAAGGAAACTATACTCTTAAGATCATTCATAATTCTGAAGGGATATTATTCCTGAAAAAGGAACTATGATCTTAAAAATATTATTTATTCTGAAGGGACGTTTATTATAGAATGGACTATACTTTTAAGTCCATTCTTAATTCCGAATGGACATATAATATCAAAAGGACTATGCTTTTAAGACCATTCCTAATTCCGAAGAGATATCATACCGAAAAGGGACTATGGTCTTAAGAACACTCTTAATTCCGAAGGGACCGAAATAAGGAGGTGAGGAGAAGAATAGCTCGTTAACACAAGCTGGAGGGAGAAGCGAGAAAGAGTTCTCGACAACTCAATAGAACTCTTTGGTGTGATTTTTGAACTAGGTGGGCTCTCCATTTATAGGGAGAGCTTGTAACTAATTTGGAGAAACTTAAGAATTAAGTAAACTTAAAAATTAAGCAACCCACATATCAGCTCATGTAACAAACTAATCAGATAAGTCCAAAAAGAAACAAACCCACAAAATTAGATGAAACAAACTAATGAAGGAAAGTTAGGAAATTTAGTTGAATTCTCAATCTTATCACAACCAACATAAGCAAAAATTATGGGAAGTGATATCCATTAATAAAAAATAATAATTACTATTATTTTTATTATTATCAGGTATTTAAAATTAAATACCACTATTTAAACATTGCTAATGTGTTTCTTTTTTATGTGGGACCCCTGCTCTCTATTTTTTCAATTCACACAACTCTAGATCAAAGTTTAAGTGTTTAATCTTTTAACCTTCCAGTTTCTTTCCAAATTTACACCAATGTTCCAACAAGAGATAATTTATAGTTAGAGAAACTATTTTGTTGAATTTCAAAAATACGAGATAAAATTTTCTGCATTTTGACTACCTCTTCAAGAAGTGGAACCACAAGTATAACTAAAGCACAAAGTGTGCTTTTAAGTTTATAAGAGGAAGGAAGTGATCCCCAATCCATTAGGCATGCTATTAGCCACGTAAAGATGGTACTGACTATAAAGAATTCTGCTCTTCTCCCAGCAAGTTTCGCTCCCACCCAGTCAAATTGATCAAAATACCCTTGCACTAGTTAACTAACGCAAGTGTAAAATTAACATGACTTAAAATTTCGTTTGTTTTACACATGCGTGACTTAAGTTACGCCGCGTGAGTTAACTCACACAGGAATTAACACCTGCGTAAGTTAACTCACGCTGGTATAAAACCATTTAATTTTTCACTTTTTTGCACTAGCTGCATATGTGCATATGTGTGGGTGGAGTTAAGTCATATTAATAAAATACTATGATGCATATCATTCACTTTTCTTAGTCATTTACAACCATGCTTGACTTGAATTTAATAAAAGAAGTGATGGATTTGACAAGTCATTTACAACCAACGAGTATAATAAATATGTGTGACAGTGGGAGGAAAAGTGTATCATGTGTGACTTGGTTTGTTGTCATGTGCATAATAGTGCAAAAAAGTGAAAAATTGAATGGTTTTATACCAGCGTGAGTTAACTCACGCGGCGTGACTTAAGTCACACATGTGTAAAACAAACGACATTTTAAGTTATGTTAATTTTACACTTGTGTTAGTTAACTATCGCAAGGGTATTTTGGTCAGTTTGGCTGGGTGGGAGCGAAACTTGCTGGGAGAAGAGCAGAATTCGAGTATAAACACCTAATATGGACCATCAAGATATTCATCCGCAGTTGTTGCTCCATCTTATGTTGTGGCTTCTCATCATCATCTTCAGTGTTCGGCACCTCCTGCCCTTGCCCCTGTGTACCCTCTCTTTTGTTGCATTTCTCTCAATCCGCTCTCACCTAGCACAAGTTGTCATGAAAAGGTATGTCGTTTCTAATGCGGTCTACACGCTCCACCTCTGAAACATACAAATCACATATACATACAATTAACAAAGATCAACAAAATAACCAAAAACAACATACACTGAATTAGTTCAGATTATATAATCTAAACAAGAGCAACCTGGTTCAGATTATATATTTCGAACACATTCAGTATCCAGAAAAGAAAAAAACGAGTTAAATTAATCTAAACCAAAGCAATGGTACCTTAGGTTGTGTTTGGCGTTTCAAAAAGTTTGAAATGTGATGCGTTTGAGCAAAAAAAAATAAAAAATATCAACAATCACAAATCATGGGTTTTCAGATTTTGGTGGCGAGAGAGAAGTCTTCGAGAAAAACCTAACTATTGAAATTGAGGGAGGTTTTTCGATTTTGCGTTAAATATATAAATGGTTCAAATTATATAATCCGAACAAAAGGTATTTTTGAAGAAAATAAGGGCTCGTGAGAGAAGCATGTGAAAAAAAAGTAGTAGCTTTACAAAAACAAATCTTAGTTGTTCAATTATTTCAATGCCACTTGTCGTGAAACAATGTAATCAAATGGTGATCCTGCATATACTAATAAAAAGTTGTTAGCATTTTGATACATATGTAATGCTAAAAAGTTTTAGGGTCAACCTATGTAATGCTAAAAATTACAGGTCAAATGTTAATTGTATATTTATCGAAAGCAACCATATATGAAGCTCATGTACTTTAAATGGAAAGATGTATCTATATTTGATACGTATCTAGTACTAATACTTTGTGGATACTCTTGGATACTTACCCAAAAAGTATTTTTTTAATTCTTAAAAATATTTAATCGGATACTACACAGATACACGTTGACGTATATAAAATACTTCATGGATATGTATCTGATAAGTCAATAATAAGTAGTTTTTAAGTGTTTAATTTAGTAGAAATTTGGTTGCTTTAGTTTGTTTTTAGAACTGTTTTACTACAAGTTGTTTGTTTTAATCTCAGAATCACAAAGGATGCAAGATCAAGTCTTTGAGCATAAGAATGGAGTCTAAAAGCATGATTGAGCATAAGACATAAAGATACAAGACTTGAAGCCTGTTTGAGAGGAGAAAGATGGGAATTTCTGTCCATCTTATCGCGCACGGTCGTGCTCACAAAATGCACTGACCGTGCGCCCTTGATCACCAAACTGTGCCTGCCAATGTCGAGAGCAGCGCACGGTCCGTGCCTCCACACGCACGGCCGTGCGCGACCCCAGATGCCCCCTTTGCTGCTTTTGCTCGTGCGTGCTACCTTGGGCAGATTTAGTGCAATTTTAATATTCTAATTTGGTACATATTTATGTTCCGATTTGGTGTATATTTATGTGCCAATCTAGTACAAATTTATGTTCTGATTTAGTAGAAATTTATGTTGTTCCTCTTGCTATAAATTGAGGAGCCATCAGACTTGTATAACCATTTTTGAACCTTGAGAATTCTTTGTGACAATTATTTTCTTTGGAATCAAAGTTCTTTGTTTTTCTTATTCTTTATAATTCTTTTTCTTTACAATTCCGCACTTTTATTTTCAGCCGCTTACTTTTATGTATTTCTTCCCCACCTCTTTAATCTTCTTGTCTACGATGAACATGAGTGAGTAGATTTCTGTCTTGGGATTGTTGGATGAGTCTAATGACCTAATCATATCAAACCAAGCCTAGAACCCTAATTTTATATAAATCTACTTTCTAATCTAATCTCACCGTTCTTAATTCATATTTCAAATACTAATCAAAGTATCGAAAGAAGAATGTTAGTATTGGACATGTGAGATTAGACAAGGTTTACGAAACATGAAATAGTCTAGTAAACCTTGAGACCTTAAAAGTTTCGTTCTTAATGAGTTTCAATAACGATCAACCATGAGAATAGACGTGATTGTTATTGAAACACACTCATTGATTCCAAGAGGAACCTTGAAACGCCTTAAAGAAACTTGTCTTTAGAAATAGATTTAACATAAGATTAATATATAGGTTTGGATTGTAAGTGATTTGTTATTATGATGAACCAATAATCCTGAGGCGTTTTTTATTATTTTATCAAACAATCAATTTGCTAAACTTCTAAAACTGAACTCTTCAGCTAATCACTTTTGAAAAGAGAATCAATAATTACAACAATTCTCTGTGGAACGATATTTTTACTACTTTGATAAAACCGTGCACTATTTAACACATCTTTATCATAGAAAAGATAAAGTTGAGAAAGAGGTGAGTTAAGGTTGTGAAAAGAGAGTTATTCGATGCTTATAATAATAAAAGAAAAGAGACCTAATCAATCAACATTAAACAAAATTTGTTTTGAGACGTCGTAGATTATAGATTATTATGATTTACAGATAAACTTATACTTTGTTTTGATCAAAAGTATTATTTTTTATAAATTGTGATATTTATAATTATATATCAATAAATATTAATCGATGCATATTTATATCAAATATTATACGTGCATATACATTTTATTATAAAATATTTGTAAAAATATTTAAGTTAAATCTTATCGTTTTTTGAGGGAAAGTTAAATCTTATCTTGAATTTAAAAAATTTCGCGTGTCCAAATATTTGTATCATGCCTGTGCTACATATCTGAGCTTCATTGACAACCACATACTATGGGTAAAAATTGCTTTTTGTACCATACACAGCTAGCTTCATTTCATTTGTGTATGCTGAATATCGCCTCAGAATTATGGCCCTCAAATATGTGTAACTAATGTGTGGATAACTTTTGCCATTGGCCTTGCTGTATATTAAATCAAACACAGAGAAAACTTGTTCAATGTTCTCAGATGTTGGGTTGAGTTCGATCTATCTAAACAACAAAATGTTTGCTTGCATGACCATATCAATCATATTTATATATGGCTTGAACCCACCTGATGAAAATTTGCTAAGCAATTCTATCTTTAAAATTTGAGCAAAAAAGATAGAAAAGAAATTAAAAAAATGTACTTTTGTATTACAATCTGCTGTCATTCATCAGACAGGTCATCATAATAAAAATCATTACCATTGCTCTCATCAACAAAAGATTTAGTTTTGGTTCTTGATGGTTTGCTAGAGTTTGATGTTTTATTGTCTCTTTCAGCCTGCAACTCCAACACCTTCTCCGATGGTTTCCGCCTTCTTTTAATTCTTGTTCCCACAGCATCATCTGTAAATAATGTTGAAGGCAAAATGTCAAAAATGCAAACACTGTAGTAATGTTTTTGTAAATAACAGAATCAATGTATTTGAAATATTCAAATTCTGAGAACAACATGGGAAGAAACCTAAACTCATAAAGGCCTCACAGTGTTTTCAACAGTTCAATTGAAAAATTGGGATTCTTAAGAATGAAAAATACTCTGTTACAAGCATATTTTGCATGGCATGACATTACCTTCAACTGGACTTGACGCATGACTCATCATGTGTCCATTTGCTACCACTTCTTCCGAAAATGGCGATCCAGAGTTATTGCTGTCCCCAATCTTTGAAGAACTATCTAAAAGCCTGTCTTCCTGTTCAGGAACATCGGGAATGGGAGATACTGGTAGATAACGTAGCTCTTCCTCGGACATATCAGAGTCGCTGAAAGCAGGATTCTTCTCGACTGTTATAATGTCAACGTCCTCATCTTCATTGACATCAGATCCTTTTACCTGCAAGGATATGAACTTGGTTGAGACCATAAAATGGAAAAGAAAAGAATAATAAGACCAATGACCATATAACGTTCACATACATTATCAGTGTCAGGATTCAAATCAAATTCATCTTCTCGCTCCACATACTCCTCATTTTCCTCAATCTCTTTGAAATCAGGAGCAAAAGCACTCCAATTCTCAATGTACTCTTTGGCCCAGATATAAACTATGCCACACAAAGAAACAGACACAACAATTGGACGTACAGGATGCCACGCTAAATCAATAAGGGCTTCCTTAGGCCCTTCAAGGATTTTCACAAGATGTCCAGCTCTATCCCATATGTAAATCTTGTGCTCTCCTTTGCTTGCAGAACCACCAACAACCCACTCACCATCACCACTGAAACAGGGTGCCTTCCAGTGCACCTTCGTGATTGCATCTTGAAACTCACGGAACAAAGTTAAACATTTTGATCCTGCAGCTTTCAACTTCTCAACACCATTTAGATCACCGAGGTTCTCGTTCAGTTCAGCTAGTGCTCTAACTTCATCTTTTGGTGGAAGAAGATTTTCATAGATCCTGATTACTCGATCATTTGAGTTTGTGAGAAGATACTGTCCATTCCTGCTGAATACAATGTTCTTCACTACTGAACCACCAGACATAGGAACCATGGCACGCACCTCGCCATCTTTACTGTCAATTACAAGAATTTCACCTTTCGAGTTTCCCACATAAACCAGGTTTCCATACTTACTAAAACATGCAGCAGTAGGTGTGAAGGAGGTACTTCCATCAGAACCCTTGTTCCGTGAGGCAGGGTTTGGTCCACTTGGTTTTTCAGAGACAGAAACTTGAAGATAAGTTGTATTTTCAGTGTTTAAGTCAACAATCATTGGAGCACATGAGAGAGGACACGCCAAGCAGAGAGATGATTTGGAGGATCCCGGATGAAGACGAGCTAGTAAAGGGGTTTGCTGCAAAAGTATTCTTTTTATCCTTTTACCACTCAAGACATCCCACAGGGATAGTGACTTGTCAGCAGCAGAAACAAGAATTCGATTACCACCCTTTGACCAACAAATACTGGTGATGGGAGAACAGCATTCATTATCTCGAAGCTCTTTAGCAACGCCCCTGACTTCAAAATCCCAAATAACACAGCTTCCATCATTGCAGCCAGCTGATTCAATTTATCAAATCAAGTAACATGAGTGAGAAAGTTGGTAATGTAGAATACCTTGAGTGAATAATTCAATAAAGAGCAACACATGCTATATTTTAATCCAATCCACACATTCAAATGCAAATTTAAGCATATATGCTTCAAAGTAGAAAAAAAGGAAGAAAAAAAAAAGACGTTGACCAGAAAGATATACACTCACTAATACTACTTCCTGAAATCTAATCCTACTAGGAAAATAAATAAAGTATACTAAGAAACTTTCTATGGTATATACTTGAACGCACTGAATTTTTCTTTTCCAAATAGATTACATGCAACACACATACATGCTGACAAAAAAGAAATAGGCAAATGATAAAAAGATTAGAAGAACGGACAATTTCAAGTATGAATTTACACGTTATAAATCTATACCATCATTAATGGTATCACAGAACAGTGTAATGCATTATAACCACTTGAATGTTTACAACCTAATGATTTTTTGAAAATACCAAAGTTGGATTACCATAAAACGAGGAACAAATCTCTTCAATTAATTACCATTGACAGAACCAATATCTTTTTACTTTCCTTGCAATCATATCAATAGCAATAGCAATATATAGCATTTGAGATCATACTCATTGCATTGCAATAGAATTGGACCAGAAAACAGGATAAAGGTATAATCTTTATTGCTAAACAATCAATCTCTGCCCTAGTATCAATGTGATATAGAGCGGATATCAATACAGAAAACTATCTATCCCATACCCCGGGTATCCAGGAGTCCTAGACTTTCCCTCCTTTTACACACTTCAAACCTTGACATAAACTGCAGAAATTGAGACCTTACAAGGTAATGGGACTCTGAGCAGAGGGGATTAGGGATTTTCGGATGAAAACAGAGAGTATGCTTAATTTGGCATCAATTATAGCTATAAATCTGCAACTGGCAATCAGCTCCCAACATTTTTCCTAATTAGGGCAACCAATCGACCTTACATATTCAAATTAAATACCCAAAATATTGTTTCTATGTGGTCAATGAAGAACGGTGGAGTGTAACCAAAACCACCAAAATGCTATAGCTGTATAGTGTGTAGCGGTATGGCCACTACTTCAAAGTTTTATGAAACAATAGATGAAATTTATATTGTATCAACACATATGGTAAATTCAAAAATAGAAGAATTCACAAAATTAAAGATATTGATAACCAATAATCAAAGTTCATTATTATCAACATATTTAAAATCCATTATAAAGTAAATAAGTTTTAGGGCGAAAGGACCACCAAGAAGTAAAAAAAAAAAAAAAAACAGCGTGAATGACAATAAGTTGAGGGCAAATTTGGGTTTTTTGAAGAAATTCACTGTAGCGACTGCTACAACTGTTATTACTTCTATGCTATTAGGCCGCTGCACAAAAAATGTTGTGCAATGCCACTATAGCAGCCGTTATTTACTACAGAGATAGGCTTGGTTGTTGTTGTAAACGAATTTACAAAATAACAAAAGATCATGTGACTAAGCATCCCTTGCGTACAAAATCAGCTAACTTCTCCACACAAAAATTTACCAGGCTGCTCTATTTGGCAGAACCCAAAAGCAAAATAAATTAAATATTAACTTAAACCCAAATTAAACACAGACCCCCATCATCATTGGAAAAAGCCAGAGATTATGATGCCTCCGCAATAGCAATGCCATTGCAACCGCGTCAATGAAACTCATAGTCTCGTAGCAGTCGGATGACGACCAATCAAGTCTAGACTCAAGCTCAATATTTTGAATATAAAATAAAAAATCAAATTTGCCTTTTTTTTTTAAAAATCAGCAAACTTCATTAGAAAAGTTCACCACACACAAGAAGTGCATGAAGGCAATACAAGGAACAAACACAATATAGGGACAACCGAAATTGCAGAAAGGGAAAGGCACCACAAAACAGCAGCCAATCCCAAGACTTACAAAGTACACATGATCAAGAAAAAAACACCCACAAACTGGACAAAAACCACTAGCCCAAGAACCAAGTCTAAGTGGACACCGCACCACAGAAAAAACACACCCAAATCGGTAGGCGGTTCTCAAGCAGTCTAGCGAATTATGTAACTATGTTCAAATCCATTATAAAGTAAAGTTTTAAGATGTCCAAACAAAAACAGTGTGATTGCCAATAACTTGAGGGCATATTTTGGTTTTCACAAGAAGTTCACTATAGCAGCTGCTACAACTGTTATTCCTATGCTATGCTATTTTGCTGCGACTGAAAAATTCTACGCTACAGCCGCTATTTACTACAAGGAATAACAAATTCACAAAGGAACAAAATATCACAAGACTAAGCATCAACAAGAATTTAAACAGACTCCAACAATCACTAGCAGAAACCCAAGTTTTCCAATGGTTCAAACCATTATTGTTGCCGTCAGTGTCATTAAATCTTTTGGTGCCTTTGCCATTGCAAAGCCACTGCGATTGCAGGCGCATCATTCGACCACAATTCTATGCAGTGTGAAGAATTACGATGCAGTCACAATATAAACCTCGATAAAACCCTTTAAATTTGACATAACTACAAAATACAATTAAACCTATTTCTTTCCAAACCAACTAGAGAAAGGGTATTTTGGTCACTAAAATACACAATGTTTTCAAACCACCATAAAAAAGGGTTAATTAATACCTCAAATAACCCTGTGATTTGGGTAATTTTCAGACCTCGCTCAAATTACAGGGGCTACTTGAGGTATAAACCCTAAAATAAGAAATCAAATCTTCCTTTTATTTTAAACCGGATTCGCATCAATCGACGGCAGTATAAAACCCTATAAATGGGTCACTAAAATACACAATTTTTTCAAACCAGCATAAAAAAAATATTAAAAAATAAATAAAAAATAAAAAAAGAAGAAGAGGGTTATAGTGATAGTTACCAGCAAGAAGGGTTCCACGACGATTGAAAGCAATACATTTCATAATCCCATGTTCCAAATATTCTTCAATCACTTCTGGAAAATCACCCTGCAACGGATCTTCAACATCCAAAATCATAATTAATATTAATAACATTATCAGAACTTAGCATAAGAAACTAAAAATTAAAGTGACATAAATAAAACATTATGGTAAGTAAATTATGATTTTGTGGCTACATTACATATATTTAACTCTTCAAAACGATTAGAAAAGAATCATGCCCTAATCATTACATATATTATCATAATCATTTAGAGGAAATGGAAGAAGAAAAGAGGAAAACTAACCGATAATGGAGTTGTTCATGGTTTCAAGAGAAGCTCGAAGTTGCCAACGAGAGTGAGAGAGGGAAAGCGAAATTGTGAGAGTGAGACAAACACTACAAAAACGTCACTCTTAAACTTATAATCCGGTCCTTTTGTATAAAAGACCAAATACATCCTTACAAAAATAATATAGACAAAAATACATTGATATTTTTTTTTATAATAAGGAAAATACACTGATTTTGTTAAATTATTTATCTTTTATAAAAATAATTAAAGAGTTTGACCAAAAGATAGAAAATAATTAGATATTTTCTTTTTATTTTTATATGAACCGAGTATTTTTTTTAGTGTAATTGTAGAGGCTTATCTTCAAGCGGAATGAGATTGCAATGAGTGACAAAACTCTTTTGTTACATTTTCAAGACTAAATATGAACTCAGGATCTTTGGTTAAGTTGTAAAAGATCTCTAACCATTTAATCCAAATGTTTTGAGTTTTGTAAAACTGTATTTAATTTGTAATGGTTGGTGTAGATATTTTTATATTGGTTTTTGATGTAGTCGGAAATGAAGTCGTCTCGAAGGAGATCACAATCTTGTTATTTACAACGGTTGTTCATGAAATGAGTGATGGTGGTGTTTGCTTGAGACTTTGGATTGTGCTCTTTTCAAGGTCTTATGTTTGATTCCGCTCTATGCAAATTTCAGTGAGTTAGTATGACTTTTTCAACAAAAAAAAATGGTGAATCCGCTCAAACTAGAACTATCAAATGCCTACAAAGATTAGACCACAAAGAGCGATTTAAGTATGCCGACACATTGAGTCGGCAAAAAAGGTCACACAAGTGCTGATCGAACGTGTGTGTTTTACTTAAGTTAAATTTCTTTGTAAACTTCAAAAATAAACAATAAAATGTAATTGTGTATTTTATTGATGATCTTAATGTAAGTATTGTTTATCAAAGTTGCTCCAAAATCAACGTGTGTTTTGAGATCATATGATTCATCACTTTGAGGTTATCATTATCTAAAATTTGGTAAATCGCATGAAAATTTAGTGTAATAGTATATAGCATATGGCTATAATTAGGCATGGCAATGGGGCGGGGTGGGGACGGATTTTACATTCCCCGTCCTCATACCCGATTCTCATATACTTACCTGTTACCCTACCCATATCAAACGGGATGAGAAATTGAACATCATCCCCGTCCCCGACAGGTTCGGGTATCCCCGCCTCATCCCTGTCACCGTATTGAATAATTTTTTATAATAAAAATTGGAAGTTTTTTTGCAACCCCTAGAGAAATATTGTAATGCATTATCCAACAATATGTTCACTTTAACATTTGTTAGACTGATTGATTTATTTGCTCTGTTAAATATCAATGGTTGTTTTTATAACACGACAATTATCAAACGAAATAACATGTCATATCAACATAAAGTAGTTTTCTGCATTCGAGACGGGTTTGGGTATGAGTTCGGGATGGGTATCTATATACCTGTTACCCGTCCCATACCCGTGTTTTGAAATCAGGGAAAACCCAAACCCATATCCAAACCCAGTCAAAATGGGGAAAATCCATCAAATTGAGTTTGGTTCGGGTGGGTAACCACGGGTATAAGTTTTGTTGCTGTAACTGCTGTAATGATTATGTTGTAATATTTAGGCCATCCATCGTTTGACATAGGTAGTTGAGTAGAAGATGTCACATTTACTATGTAATTAGTCAACAACCAATTGTAGATATCACATGAAGTAATGATACACAAAATGTAATAATGTAAAAAAATTTCTTTAATTTATAGATTTCGACAAAGTTATAATATGTTGGAACACTATATAAAGAAGTAAATTTACATTATCAAAATGTTGGATCAACAACAAAATATTAACCTGAAATTCCTTACATATTAACTTTAAACCCTCTTTAGAGAACAAATAAAGTAAGAAAGCAAACATGAAAAGTAACTCCCACACTTGTTGATATAGGCCCATTTGTTAAATATTTTTTTAAAATAAATTATTTTTTATGTTTTAATATATTTGTGTGTAAGCTTTATCAAAATTATTTTTTTAAATAAATGATTTTTACACTAAAACTAAAAAACTATTTTGATTAGATTTTGAAGAAAACCAGTTTTAACAAAAGATGGAAATGCAAAATATATTTTGAAAAATGTAAACAAACACAACATTGATTTTGATTTTGTTTTTCCTTAACATCTAAAAAAAAAAATCTAAATTATTATATCAAAATATTTTTTCTTAAACAATAACAAAGGACCCTACGTTAACCTCAATAACTATTTCACTAGTGAAATATATGTTTTAATTTTTTCTGAAAATATATCTTAATTAAAAATGTTCTACAGTAACATTATCAAGTTAATATTTCTTTTTTAAAGTAGCTTTGTGACTAGAATTTCACCCTTAAGGTGAATAAGTGAGGAATTCATAGTTCGAACTCTAGCCCCTGTATATACAATGAAATGTTTTTACCAATTGAGTTATGTTCACGAAATAGTGTATATTATTAAACTAGAAATTAAGTAAAAAATCCATCTTCTGAGTTAGTAATACAGTAAATGTTATTTTTATTTTATCAATAGTTGTATTTTTATTTCTAAATTAACTCAATTCTCATTGAGTTATAGTTCTTAGCAAGATTTTCTATCAAAATCTTGTTAAATTAGATCCTTTTACGGTTACAAATATGATTTCTTGTTCAATCTTCGAATGACTTGATAGACCTTCCAATGCTGGATAGTGTAAAAGAGGCACTACCAACTCAAACAATGAAATGATTAGAATAATTAAGTTACACAAAAGTTTATAATAAATAAGTTTTCTTTTTGTAAGCCATGCTAACAAGTGCGCTAAAAAGATTGTTAAAGAAATCCATAAAAAAAGTTGTCTTCAAAATACAACTCAAATATTTCTCTTAATCATAAATGCACAAGTTTTTGTACATAGTTACGACTTCTACTACTTATTTTAATTTCCTAGACAATACTTTAACGACACTTCTTTAGTATTCCCCATAATTATATAGAAAACTCTAATCAAATTTAATACATAAAAAACCAACTTGGGTTGGTTTGGTTGTGTTGGCTTGGGACTTCGGAGTGTGTTCCTCTCAAGTTTTAGGATTGATATACCCTGGTGCTAATTTTGGTTCGCTTATTTAGCTTCTTAAGAATAATTAATATAATGAAATATGCCACAATATTCATGATTGCTTGCTACCTTATGTTTTCTTTTGACACTATCCGTCATATTTTTTGTATCGATGTACCTCACATTCTTTTCACTAAATATTCATTGTACAAAATATTATTGAAAAAAGTAATGTCTATCGAAGCATCAAATCAAGTTAATTATTTATAAAAAATTCTAAAATATTTCCAACAATAACATTATTATACTTCTTTCTAAAATAAATTAACATTAT
>Ga0315913_1006715_pt1 | contig 13902 bp, 5 predicted proteins | sample MpolsnodulesMG_FD_207736 | JGI IMG/M metagenome (GOLD analysis project Ga0315913, IMG submission 207736) | Medicago polymorpha root nodule microbial communities from Los Angeles, California, United States - small nodules | ecosystem: Host-associated > Plants > Roots > Nodule | place: USA... | reverse complement strand
ACACCCTCTCTAGTTTTCAGCTTCAATACCAGCAAAACACACAAACACACCAAAGAAAACCATGCAAATTTTTGTCATTAAGCTGATGATCTTTCTCACGCGGTCGCAAATTGATAGCTCTCTATTTGACCGCGTCCGCGTGATGAAGATCTTCCACATGTTGACAAAAATATATAGATACAAAGAGGTTGCTCTATATTTGAATATCAAGAGGTTTCTATGAGTTCGGTCCTGCTGCTTGCCAGATGAATATGTCATTTGGCAAGACAGCATGATCGAACTCAAAGAAATCCTCTTGAAAACAGCTTCCCAAAAGATTCAACATTTATGTTTATTTGTCTTATGTTTCTTCTATTTATGTTATGTACCTTTGTTCTATTATTTTCCAAGGCATTCGGAACGAAAACGATCCAAATAAAGGGTCTGGTACAGTTCGGACTTTATAATCCAGAATAAATTCATGCATTCCGGATTATAAAATCCGGAAACACTCAGTAACATTTTGGCCGGTGCCGTTTCACCAAAGGTTAGGTCGGTTAGTGGAGTTTGAATGCATTTTTTGACGGTTTTGAATGTGGAACACATTTTATTTCACTGTAATTAAGATCTATGACTTATTTAAGGCTATAAAAAGACTTGGATCTTCAACATTTTCCTTCATTCTTCTTCACCTCCTTTCTTACATTTTCTTCAAAAACAAATTAGTTTTTTAGGTAGCTTTTAGGAGTGTTTGTGTAGCTTTTAGGAGTGTTTGTGGTGTCATGGTCATTGTTGACCGCTCACACGACCCCTGCAATTGCATTGCAGCTTATGCGGGGGTCGTATAACGGTCAACAAAGACCCTTGACATCAAAGAAAGACACAATGTATTCATATCGTATATGTCCGGATTTTATTTTTCGAAAACACTAACAATCTAGTTCGGAAAACGAAATCCAGACCAGGGGTATTTTTGAAATTTTTGCAGGGCGCGCAAGAAGACAACATGATGGAAAAAGTAAAACTCAAGGAATAATCCTAAGTGAAGAAAACGTGAGTACGGTGTGTGAATTGCAAAGAGCAAAAAGGAAGACTTTGTGGGTTCTGATGACAAAAATGGGTTTTTGTCAATGTTCTCTATTTCGGTTGAAATTTGAGTATGTTGTTTTTGTAATATTTTTGTTACTTACATAATTTTTTAAACATTTGATAACAATTATGTTTAGTTTAAGGCTCTCCAAGAAGGAACTTCTTGTGCAGATCATTTGAATGTTTTTCAAAGAATTATGAACCAGCTGCCTACCATTAGTGTTAAGTTTTATGATAGAATTCAATGGTCATTATCTTACTATGCTTGTGTTGGTGTGCTGTCAATATACTTTGTCAAAAGCAATGTTTTGAGTGAGGACATGAGAAGAAAGTCTCAAGACTCATCTTCACATTTAGAGGTATTGGTTACCGAATCAAAGGGGAGAAACATGAACTCTTATTCAGACAATAGAGACCAAAGCATAATCAATTTCAAAAATAGGTACAAAGTTGTTGAGTGTAACAACTGTGGTACTAAAAAGGGACATAAATAAATATATTGTTGGTCTTTGAAAAAAGAGAATGAGGACAAATGTAAAGGTAATAAAGATAATTTAGATGAAGACAGGACTAATCTAATAGATGATTCGTTTCTTGTTAAAGAGCATGATGTTGTTAATGTTGTTGATAGCGCATCTAGTTGGATGATCAAAAATGGTACTTTCGTACATGTCACTTTCAAGCGAGATATTTCCCGCTCATATACTACAGGTGAATTTGGTGATGTAAAAAGACAAGCCTTAAATTTGGAGGTTCAGAGTTGGAACCCTACCTTGAACCGAAACACCATCCACTTATAAAAAAAATTGCATAAAAAATAAAATAAGTTGGTTGAAATGACCTGTAAAATAGGGATTTGAATTTAACACAGTTATTGCGTGGGCAAAGTAACCGTTGTTGACCGTCCGATCAAAAATGAAGGGTCGAGATAACATACTGTGTTAAACTGTCAAATCAACATTGGATAAATCTGAACCACTGAATCCCAAATCAACGGTCGAGATTAACTACCACGTAGAACTGCGTGAAACCACTACAGTAGCCAAACCTGACCCATGATATAGTACCCCAATTGATTTTGGATACAAACTGATCAAACTATATATATATATATATATATATATATATATATATATAATAAATAAATTCATTTATAAACAATAACTAGAATAAATAGCCATAAGGCTTCAAATACAGAAGGTTAACCAGAACAAACTACTTTTTCTCAAATTATAACTCTTAATTTGAATAATATCAGTCATCATCTTCTAACGAACTGTCACGTGCTCGTCACAGCGTCTTTCTTAGCGTAAAATCTCCTATACATGGAATCAACTTTGGTGAGATAGAATGTGCCTGGAACTATGTAGTTACAGTCTTGGCCAGTCACAAAGTCCTTTCCACCATAATGGTGCTCCATGATTTTTGTATTTTCGACAAATTTTTCAGGTGGTAACTGCAAACAAAAGTAGGTTTTGATAAATATGATGCTTGGTATTAATATAAGAAATGATATTTGGACACGAATAGTACAAGTGAATGTGTGAAGAGAAAGAAGACAAAAGTGACTGTATCATATACGAAAGATTCATGTCATAAATCAAAATAACGAAAACAAATGTGATTGCTACACGAAACGATATAAAAGTGGTTGCAACACAGTGTTCAAGGTCAAATACAATTCCTCGTAATGAATTGAGATTCAGTTTTGTATCGACTGAGTTCAGTTTTGTTCCAAATCGAGATACAGCTCACATATTTCTAAGATACTGATAACCATGAATGCAACTATAGCATAGTCTCTATCAAATTTTTCATGTGCATGTAACTACTTGTGACACAAGAATGCATGTCAGCTGTTGGTTTGAACATAGGGGGTTGAGATAATCAGTGTGACACATGCTCCAGACATGTGTATTTTAAACAAAACTCAATTTTAATTTGATTCAAACAACACAGACGACACCTATGTTTTGTCCTTTCATATATAACAAAGCCAAAATACTTTTTTTTGTTTTGAGATGGACAAAGCGAAAATACTTAAGTGGTCAAAGAGGCATACCTCAACTCTCTGCTTCAACTTGCCAGAAACATTCATCACCGTCACAATGTTCGACAAGTTAAAGGGATGTTGACCTTCTTGAAGGCGGAAGGAGAACATCGTAGAGGTTAATCCACTTCCATATGAGAACATGACTACCCTTTTACCTACCTGCACATTTAAATACATGTTCAATGTCGAACTCTAATATGTGGTTACGATCATAAGGAAGGTAAAATAAACGAAGACACAAGTGTGACAAACCATACCAGTGAGTCATGCTTATTGTGCAGGAGAGATGCAAATGCTGCATACAGAGATGCAGTGTACATGTTGCCAACTTGCTTTGGGATTAATGTGCTCGGCTGTACCTTCACGTCAAATGTTTTTTTTGCAGCTTGCTGGTTCGCCTACAGAATCATAACGACCGCTAGCATCTAAGTTCGTGTTTGGATCAAAGACTTCAATTTGAGTTTAGTATGTTTGGTGGTACTGGATTGATTTTGTTTTTTAGAATTGATTTTAACGTGGAGCTAGTGTTTGTAACTTCTTTCTCCAAACGTGGTTTCTACATTCAATATTTGTTTTTTGAACATTGCACTCAAATTTATTGTTCAACTCATTTCATGTGAATATATCGAAATATAAACCATTTTACCTTAAAATCAGTTTCAATTAAAATCAATTTTCGTCACCGTTGAACGAAACACGCACTTAAGTTACATTTCTAGAAGTCATTGTAGTCTATGTGCATGACTCAAACTCCACAAGATTAGCTACCTTTTCAAGATCACGACTTTGATAGCTCTCATCACCGGTTAAGGATGCATAAGGTGCTAGAGCTTGCCTGGAAACCTCATCAACAAAACTGGTACAGTATACCATGCAGAGAACAAAAAAGATTATAAATAGGATTTGAAGTAATTAACTTAAAACAAAAGTGTATTTTATGGTTCATGTACTCCAGGTTTTCTTGGAGAATAAAGCAAAGAGTTAGATTTGTAAACCATGCAGAAATTTCATGTTTCAATAAGCTTTACTCTTTTTCCAATAAGTACTAGCAAATCATGCTGAAAAGCTAAATTACTATATTCAAACGAAATCTAAAGAATGTCCCACTTATTGGCTTATTACAATTAAAATTATCCAAAAGGTAAACAAATAATCATCTAAGCTCTGTTTGGATAAACAACTTAATTAAGCTCTTATAGGCTAGCATAAGCGCTTATCGTATAAGTTCTTATCTATAAGCTATTGAATAACAAAGGATAAAATAAAGTCAAATTGTTTTCATATATGCTACAAGCTATTTTCATTAGTTATCCTAGAAACAACTTATGAATGTGTCATAAGTTGTTTCCATAAGCTATCCCATGCAGCCTCACAAGTTCTTATCCCACTCGATAATATCAAGCAAGGACACTCCTCGGTTTAGGCGTGCCCGGTGTTGGACACAACGTGTCCGACACCGACACGACGTGTCCGACACCGACATGACACCGACACTTGTAATTACACTGAATTATGTGATTTTTTCAAATTATTAGCTGTGTCGGCGTGTCAGTGTCCGTGTTGTGTCCGATGTCCGTGTCCGTATCCGTGCTTCATAGGATATACTTAAATAAGTAGATCCAATCACATCAAAAGGCAAATGGAATTATATAGCTTGGCACCATGAATTAACAGTGCATTGAAGCAAAAGTTCCACAAACCTTGGATTTCTGAGGAAGTCATTGAAGTATAACCGACCAAAACTTTTTTGCACAAGCTGCAATAAATAAAAAAAAGTACTCATGAAAGTTAAAACAGGTTGACGGACTCAAAAGAATAGGGTTCAAAAACTGGTAAAGAAGAAAATACTAACATAACAACTAATATACTAGCATTTGCTTATTAAACAAAAAGCAGATTTTAGGCACCGTTATGACATAACAGCGTCTTTTTTAAAAAAAAAACCGAAATCCAATTATGGATAAATGATTTCAGCATGGCTATAAAAATTAATCATATGATTACCTTGTTATATGGAGAATGAAAAACAAAATAATCAGAATCTGCCATTGAAAAATGCTTCCCCTCCGATTTTTCAAATCTGCACATGCAAGAAGAGAATCAGAAACCAATAAAACTTCAGAGAGTTTTTTGGTTGTGTTTATTCTTACTTTTCACAAAACACTCGATAGCAAGAATCAAGTGCCATCAGATAACAGGTCTGTGAGAGTTTTCCATCAACAACCTACACGAGAAAAAGGTTAAAATAAAAGTCAGAAAGTTTAATCTTTGTTTGTAGACTGGTTGGTAGAAAGAATCAGCAAGCACTTGAGCATAACAGTAATAATCTTTCTTTGTAGCACAGAAGCTTCAGATTGAAAGTGTGGCTTAGTGTCAAACCATTGTTGGTGATTGACACTCATACGACACGAGTCGAAACTTCACTCTAGTTTCGGAATATAAAAGCCTACTCTTTTCGGCTCCAACACGTTGAGGACATGACTCTAATAAGGTCTTGTTTGGAAAAATTGTGTAATTAAGTGCTTATAACATAAGCACTCTGTTGTCAATGCGGAAATGCGGCGCGGCGCGGCCAACCCAATAATTGGCGCGGTACGGGAGCGGGGCGCGTAGCGGGCGCTATTTCGGCGGTGTGGCCACTAATAAATTTAATAATAGATACCATACTATTCAAAAAGAAATACTAAAATACCTTAAACATTACTCAAAATTTCATGAAGTATTCATAATATGAAATAAAAGGGATAGCAAAATCGAAAATGGCTAATACCAATTATATACAACCAGTACAAGTTATTGTTTTACTATTTAGAGGTCCGCTTTGGCAACTTTCACTTCTGACACGCGCCGACGCGGCCTGGTGCGGTGGTTCTGATTTTTCCGCTCCGCTCCGCTATAGCGGCCGGCGCGGCCGCTATTAACAACAGAGCATAAGCGCATATTGTATAAGCAGTTATGTATAAGCTATTTCAATAAAAATATATAAAAATAAAGTCGAACTGCTTTCGTATAAGATACAAGATGTTTTCATAAGCTATCCTAGATAGTTTGATAATAGAAATATGCTGAAAACAGCTTATGAACATGTAATAAGTTGTTTTCATGAGCTCTCACAAATAGTCTTATAATTGTTTAGTCTGTAGATAAACTAAAATATCCTAATCCAAACAGAAGTTAAAGCGGTTTTAATAACAAAAGTATTTATTCATAAAACTAGGACCACTTCTCATAGTACATTTATAATGCAAGTAAAATTAATACAGAGAAGGTGGAAAAGCATTACTGGGTATTCACTTGCAAGATTTGGCTTATAAAAATCATAGGCATGAGACATGTGACTCCCCCGTAGTTTGCTTTCAAAAGCAATAGGAGCATCTGGCCCTACAAGCATTGCAATTGCAGCTGCTCCTCCGGTAGGACGAGCAGGTCCTTCGGCATATACCTGAAAAAAGAATGTCAAAGGTGTTTGTTCAACATTGTATATACATCATTTGAAAAGAAAATAACAAAAAAATAGCTTCAAAAGTAAAATAAATGGTGACACAAGTAGACATTCAAAAATTTGCAATGTAATATGTGTAGTATAGATTTTACAGTTTGTACTCTTGATGTTTCACGAATTTCTATTATTCATAATTCAAGAGAAAATTACTTCATTCTAGAAAACCAGAAGTTCAATATGGATAAAAAAAACTTTCATGAACTCAACTAATAAATCTTCCTTCATCATTCCTTCAAAAAAAAAAAATCTTCCTTCATCATCTTTATGTGATGCAGATATCTTAAACTTTTACTGCTAGAACTAGAAAATATAAGTACTGCGGATGCTCTACTGTGAATTCACGAGCAATGTTAACTTAAGATGGTAAATTTACATGTAAGGACCGCAAAGTCCAACTCAAGTATGAATTGTGCCACCTAATAAAAGGATAGTAAGATAAGAATCTAACAATCAATTCAATCTCTTTATACAGAATGAAGTAGTAAATCTCAAAAAAAGTAGCAAAAGAAAGGAGGCCGAGAAAGATATTCGTTGGCTAGGAGTTCATACCGCACTGTCTGTGCATACGACGAGTCCGTAGCGTCCGTCCCATGAACTACTCTCCACCCAATTCACACAATTAAACAAAGCTGCTGTTCCACCATAGCAAGCGTTTGTTGAATCAACGCCTTCAATGTCAGTATTACCGCTGTCCTGATTATTACAACATACACGATATAAGATGAGATGTACCATAAGAACATGAAAATTTTGTTCACTTTAGTTCCTACCAAATTAATCTCATCCGTAAGTTTAAGAAACAATAAATCTGATGGATCATTATATAAACTACATCAGATATCATCTTTTTTGTTCCTTCTGACTCGAATATGCAAGAATACAAATGATAGGATTAAATCCAGTCACTCAGTCTTATACCAAAAGAAGGGTCAAGATACAGGATGCAACCCTAAACATGACTTTAAATTTTTGTTTTCGGATATAGAAATATGGCATTGACGACCCAGATTGCGAAAAATTGCAATCAAATGCGGAAAATCAATCAATAGTTGTGATTCCAGAGACAAGAGATCTCACAAACAGAGACTGATCCAGGAATTTCATCTCGCTGGAGCAAGTTTATAACGATTAGTGTTTATATAAAAATATAATCCACATATGCTAAAATAATGACATCATTATCGTTAAGCGTTCCAAGCAGACAACTCAGTTAATGAGTCAAGCGACGTTAAAAGAGTTCTAACTGGAAGGTTCAGAGTTCAAACACTATAAACTAACTGCTAAAATATCTTTAAGCAAAATGTTGGCGATTGAAAAAACTGAGAATGACATACCTCAAAAATTTGCATCAGGAAGGTCTTAATGGATTTGCTTTTGTCAATCATAGTTTCACTTCCTACCTCCAATCGACCGATTTTCTTTGGATCAATATTATATTTTTCAAGAAGTGAACTAACAACAGTCATGCTAAAAATTTCAAAAACAAAATTGAAAAGTTATCAGAATAACTGAAGAAAAACCATTGCAACTTCATCAAACAACAAGTCAGAACAGAGCTAGCTTCAGTGATCAGTTACACAAGCATGAAATTAGTACCATAGTTTTTCTTTTTTCCTATTTTTTTGCAAAACTATTATTGTTCCAATCAAATCATTGATTAAAAAGAATGAAAATCATCTTTGGAACACCGACACCTCTGATCAAAGGTGTGTCTGGTGTCCGACACTGACACATGTCATTACGTTTAAATAATTCATTTTCTCAAATCATTACCAGTGTCGACGTGTCAATGTCGAGTCTGGAGTTAGTGTTTGTGTCGGTGCTTCATAAAAAGCATTCCTAATTATAAAATGATTATGCAAATTGAAAATAGTTACCTCATTGAGATAACATCTTCAACCTCAGTACAAAATGCCATACAATCTTGTCCAAGTCCAATGGTATATTTCCCTTTGCTTACACCATCATGAGTTTCCAAAGCTTCCTACAAAAATTACACAAAATGACAAATGAAAAAACAAAAACACACTTAATAGGGCTAAAGAAAATTATAGATTACTAATTAGTTTGTTACTGATTAACTAGCCTATACAGAGGCTGAATGTAATCACTTAAGAAGAACGCACACAGACACTGACGCACAGACATCAACATCGATAAAATTTTGAGAAAATGATATATTAATGTCGGTGTCTGTTGGTGTTAAACACAACAGGTGTGGAACACCGGGACATGCCTTCAATCAGAAGCGGCGGTGCATCACTAATCAGTAACAAACTAACTCATAATTTATAATTTACTATATTTCTAAACAATGAAAAATAAAAACAAAAATCACAACTTTAAAATAAAACAAACATGAAAATATCACAACTTCAATCACATCACACCATAAGCAACAAAGTTATTTTTTAACCCCACAGATGAAGCAAAAAAAACACAATGAACATGAAAATTACAACTTTAAAGTAACAAACTACAAAATTAATAAAAATCACAATTTCAACCACCCATTTGGACAAAAAAAAAACAAAAACATGTTTTTTAATTCCACAAATGAAAAAACAAAAACACAAAAAATCATAATCACAACTTTAAATTAAAAAATAAACATAAAAAATCACAACTTCAACAACCACATAAGGAGAAAGTGATCTAAGAAGTAAAGAAGAAAGTGCATCATGATGGATAATAGTATACCTGTTGAACACAAGTGGGAGGGAAATAGATGTCTATAGCGAGGATTCCAACATTGTTGGGGTGTGAAGAAGCCATGTTTGTGTTGTATTTGATTTGATGTATCTTTTATTTACTTTTTAGAAGGATTTTTTTTTTCTTTCACTTCACCAATGAATCCAGAACAGTATCTTGGTTTCTTAGTGTTGTGTCGAGGATTTGGATGAAGCAACTATATTTATTTTCAATTAACCCCTTTTTTACGGGTGATTTTAAAGGGTATATTTGAATTGAAATTAATGGAAAGATTTTTAAAAAAAAAATTTGAAGGAAAAGATTTTAAATATTGTTTGTGTGCTAAGAAAGAATGATATTATTATAAAGTTTATTTTAGGAGATAGAAAATTCATGGGGAATGAGAACATACCTTAAAATTTTAAAAAAAAAAATACTCACAAACCATGCATCAAATAGATCTTCACATCGACAACATATGTTAAATTAATCACAGTTTTTTTCGCGGATCAATTTAATATCCGACCAAAACAATATCAAATTAGTTTTATACATTTGTACACCAAGAACAAATCAGTCCTTAAAAAACAAATTAGTCTTCCAATTCATTACCACATATATAAAACATAAAACGATTCTTGGTAGATGATGTCACAACGAAAACATTAGCACATGACATACCTAACCCAATAAAGAAATAATTGTAGCATAGTACAAATTAAGTTTGATAATATGAAATTTATGGACATTATTTAGTAATAAGAAGTATAAAAAAAGAAATTCGTTGTATATACATTAGAACCACTGTTGGTCATATTTCTTTTTATCAATTCAAATGTTTTTATTCAATTATGATTACCAAGAACATATAAGTTCAACTATAATAAATGCTTAGATTTACATCCATCTTAATTTAGTAGCTCAAACTAGTTGTCATAGCCCATAACCATGACCAAACTAGATTGGTGGTTATGAAAGTGTGAGTAAATTCGGTAGGGTGTACGACTTTTGCTTGGTTATCATCACCTTCAAGACTTAAATGATTTAGGTGCAAATTAGCTATTTTTTCACGTATGCAAACACATGTAAATTGCAACAGGTGAGCTGCTCAGTGAAATGTTCTTGCTGGAATTCCAAGAGCACTCTAAATAAGACTTAGATGAAAATACATTGTTCAAGATAATGAATTTGATCCCTTTACTGCTCTCTAGGTGTCTCCTTTTATAGGCCTCACTTTCTTGACCTAAGGGCCTTTCTTTGGATGTCCAGCCCTATTAACCCTCTGAGGTCCATATCGCTAATATGTACCAGGCCCGTGGAGCTGATCATGTTTCTTTGCACTGCTCGTCCGTGCAAGGCGCGTCGAGTCAACGGTACACAGCTCACGTCACTTGTCCGTGCGGGATGCGTGACACGTTATGAGATACCTTTAAACGGAGGACCACCACATGCTTAGACAACGACCTGAGAGAGAGCTAGTGATGTCGACAGTGGAGCTCACATGACCTAAGCAATCAAGCTTAGTTGTACATGTTGAATAGTCAATATAAAAGAGAGTCCACGTGGTATGCTCCTCCATACCAGTCCACAGTCCCCTATTTAATCATTTTCAGTCATAGATAAGATGATGCAGGACAAGACAACCAAAACAATGAGAAATGCTTCTAATGAAGATAAAAAATTATAGGCCATAAAACTACTACATAACTAGGGAGGTGAGAGTAACATGATCCTAAAAAGATATGTAAGTGTTGTTTTCATTGTGTTTAGAACTAATTGTTGAGTATGACTCCTATATAGACACATAAAAGGGGCAGGATGTGGGGGATCTGATCTGGCCAATCAGGACTATATATACGACTTGTGACACCGTAAATCCTAATTCATTCGCTTAAGTAATATACGGAGCTCTAGCTGCCCTATAGTATTAGAGTTAGACACTGTATGCTGAACTGCGTAAACAAACGATCATGTTTTATTGTTTGTGATTTGCACTTTCTTTAATCTTCTATTACTAGTTGATGTTCTAACACTAACACTTCTTTCGGTGGTTAGAAGAGGGAGGTTTTTACACCTAACGCTTCTTTCAGCAGATAGCTGATACTTTTCCCCTTAAAATCAAATTTTGGTTTCAATTTTCTTGCTACAATTTGCCCTTCAATGTTCACTGTAAAGTTATTATGAACCTGCCTGAATACTTGTGCCTGAACTAGGAAATCTGGATCCAAAGGAAGAAGATAAACACGAGAGAACCCATCGTTTGGTCATGGAATTCGCTCAATTGTTCCTATGTCTACCAGAGCAGAGTGGCTGCTGTACCTTTCATGTTATGCAACAAATTAGTGTCACGAAGTACATTGTTTAAAAACCATAGTGAGGTTTACTAGTTTAACCATGAATCGAGGGTTTCGCCCCTACCCTTTATTGTAAGTTGTAACCTAATAAACAATTAATGGGACAAGCCCAATGGACCGACGCTCTACTTCGCTCGTTATGCTTTTATCTCATCTGTCCGCACTCAGTGAAGATCTGCCATCTTCAAGAAGATCATTATAGGAAAGGAAAATGAATTTAAGTGTGCATAACCTAATTTGAATATTGTGTACATAGTTTCTGAACTCATTAAACAAATGAATGAATGAATATTTGAATAGGGTCATTGGAAAATCAAATTTCCATATACATGAAATTTCAGCCAAATTCACACACAATACAGAAGAATGAATGAAACATAATGGAACCTAAAGAAATGATGCGAATCGCTGAGCCCAGAAAACAACGTCTTGTTCATATTCCACTCGCTACAGAGCTATAGCGCCATAACAGCTGCCATTTGACTACAGTTTATAGCAAATAGTATATCGCGGAACAATAGCAATATGCTCAAATTCCACTACACTACAATGCTAAAGCGCCGCTATTTGAAAACACCGATTTAAACTTCAACAGTTTTCTGATTGAGAGCAGTATATCTCCACCTCTCCTTCTCGACAAAATCAGCATCAAGAAACCTAGCAACAAAACACCAAAGTTTATAGATATCTTCAAAATTAGCTAAAAAACCTAATGCAGCAGTAACAACGGTTATTCCAACTTTTTCTTTATCTTTCTTTCTGCTGTCCTTTAGAAAACTTCCCTTTTCATCTCCATACTTATCTGCAAACCATATATGATGCAACAATCCGTAACTAATCGAAATATTGCTTCTATCGGCAAGTTTTTGTACAAGAACAGGTTCAACTTTTTCGCCTTTCCAATCAAATATATTGAATGCAATTGCCGGTCCTCTATCAAATTTTACTTTTGGACCATAAATCTTCACTAGCGAAACCCCTTCTGTGTTAGGATGCTTAAGCTTCAACATTGAATTTACCAACCAGTTAATCAAGTACCTCGCCCGATCATTGATCAGTAACAATCCTAAAGAATCCACTTGATCTAAACACCTACATTCAATATCAAAGTTTTCATTTAAATCACTTTCTTTAACACCCTTTTCATGGATTTGAACTTGCTTTTCCACCTCCTCAATTTCACAAATTTCAGATGGTTTTGACACACTTGGTGCCTCTACGATCTTCATCTCAGAAGATTCGCCTTCAACGAATTTTGCAGGTTGCGATGTTTGTATCATACTAGAAAAAGATGTCATATAAAATGGTTCTTCTTCATCTAAATGTAAGGTAAGTATCGAATCTTGCGGCTTTTTTTCTTGCACAAGGTTCACTATTCCTACAGAAGAATTTGTTTCCAAAATCGACGTAGCACTTTTCTTGATAAAAAGGCAACCAAATCCAGAAGGGTTTTCTCCAAAAACTTTATAACAAGAACATATAAGAAAATCTGGTTGAAAAAGCGAAAGACCAAAACAATCCATGTCTTTTGGTCCTAATGCACATGCATCAACCAAAACATTCCAACCATTCTCTTGTGCTATACTAATCCATATATAAGGATATCTTGCTCCTGTTACTCTTGAATGAAGAGGCAAAACAAAAAGACCCTTATTTTTCTTCTTCTTTCTCTTACTTACAATCATTTTCCTCAATTTTGTTGACTGAATTCTCAGCCTTGGCCATGAAAACTCTGCTGACATAGCTTTTGCTCCTCGTTTTGCCGAAGAACTAACCATCGCTTCCACAGCTTCGCTTTCATGGTCATAAACTGATAAAAGCTTTCTACTTTTTTGAAAATTGTAACAATCTGCTACAAGTTTGAAAGCCGATGTTCTATTAGCAGTGAAAACCATGAAGTAATCGTTTTCCGATATGTTAAGGTAATTCATGATTCTCTTTCTCATTGCTGACTCAAATTCGGAATCTTTTCCACCATGAAGAAGCAAAGTCTTCAAATTTCCTGTTTTGCAGGATATACTAAAAAACGGCATATCAGAAAATTGTGGTAGAGATTCTTCTGTTTTTCGATGAGTTTTTTTTGATGTATCATGATATTGTTGCATTTGAGAGTAAGAAAAAAGACCAATACCAATATAATCAAGACAAGTATGATTTGAAAATGAGAGATGAGAATATTCTTTATCTCTAACATGATCAACTTTTTCTGTCTCAGAATATTGAGGATACACTTT
>Ga0315913_1006714_pt1 | contig 13903 bp, 8 predicted proteins | sample MpolsnodulesMG_FD_207736 | JGI IMG/M metagenome (GOLD analysis project Ga0315913, IMG submission 207736) | Medicago polymorpha root nodule microbial communities from Los Angeles, California, United States - small nodules | ecosystem: Host-associated > Plants > Roots > Nodule | place: USA... | reverse complement strand
AAATTGTTTTCATGGCAATAGTTTTTTTCCTTCCCTTTTGCTGTTTTTAGTTTTCGATCAATTTAAGTGTAACCATCATGAGAAGAAAGAAACCCAGAAAATAAAATAGAAAGAAACCTTCATAAAAAACCATGGTCTCAAACATTGAAAAGAAAGAAAAAAAATTGAACTTTTAAGAACCTCCATGAAATTTGTTTGATATTCGTTTCCAAGAAGATGACATAAATGGTAATGGTAAAGGAAACTCTAATAATTAAAAAGAGCAAAGATTGGGTGGGAGAAGACATAGGTGTTACTTTTTTATTTCTAACGAATCTCAACCTTTAATTTATTTTAATAGATCTAATGGTATAATGTAAGTGGTACACCGGTGAGGGACTTGATTGCTCCCTCACCTTAGAATCCACCATATATATATATATATATATTTGTTGGTGATATATGTAGGAATAACTTCTGTTGCCAAAAAAGAAAGTAGTAGAAGAATAACCTCTTTTTGCTTGAACATGTACATAGAACTCATAAAACCAAATTAATGATTTACCTTTTATATTTGAGAGGTTGATGCTTCTGAAACAGATAAGATGATTGTAACAGATTCAGAATTTGACACAACATCTAAGAGATTAACAGTTTCAGTTTGGGAGGGTTCAGAAGCCAGTTCACGGTTAGTTTGAGGTTTGGAAATGGCTTATGATGGTGATATTTATGAAATAGGGTGGGCTAGGGTTTTAGAAGCAACAAATTCTTCTGAAACTAGATATCCTTCCAAAAGATGTGGGGCAGTTACAGGAGGGGAGATAGGAATGTTAGAGATTTCACCAACTGGTAAAAGAGCCAGAGGGTTATTCTTAGAGTCGGGTGCAAACTCTGAAAAACCTAGGGTTGGGTTAGTTTGAATGGAGGTTTAGGATTGCCTAATGCTATAATATTTAAGGTTAAATAAGTAAATGGTCCCTCTAAATATACCAACATTTGAATTTAGTCCCCCTAAAATATTCCTTATGGGGATATTTAAGGGGAATAAAATCAAATATTGATATATTTAGAGGGACCATTTACTTATCTAACCCTAATATTTATCAGAAAGATTAGCAATATCATCTTGTGTTTGGGTATAGACTTGATCTAGGGCTTCTAGATTTGAAGAATTCAATGAAACAAACACTAATGTTTTTTCTTTTTGAAATAATGTTGATATGCTAACAATTGTTCCGAACATTATTTCAACTTGTAACCACAACCTAACATACGTAAACCCAACTTTCCTTGAAGAGAAGACTTACAGAGGATCAGTCGTGCACCTCACCGCATCAGATCAACGCCCAAGACTGTTATAAACCATAGGCTCATCTCTAACAAACTCCCGCATCCATCAGCAAATTTCACAAGAGTAGTTACGGCAAACACGTCCTATAAAAGCATGGATTCTGGCCATGCTCCAGGTACGATCCGTTTTACACACTATCTCTCTCAAGAATAGACATTGATTTAAGCGTTGTAGTGCTAACCTATGGTACAAATATCTGTCGTACACTTTAGCTTTTTCTTTTTTTAATAAAAGCACAATTAAACTATTATTTATTTTATTTTATTATTTCTAATTTTTTTTATTTTTGATTTTTCGCCCCAATATATTATGAAAGGCCAGAAAATGAAAATATATATGAAAATAATGGAAGGTTGCCCTTATATTGATTTAGCGAGCTAAATGGGCAAACATGCAAATTGACTACCTTAGATAATTTCCTTGAAGATCTATAAATATTTTTTTATTTATGGATCTTTGCATCTAAAACTTTTATTTATAGATCGTTGCATATAAAACATAGAACTTTACGACATCAAGTGATCAATAAATTTCTAATTGTTACAGGCTTAGAAGAATAAATATGGCAGAAATTATTCAATTTGATTATTTAATGATTCTCTTCATCTTCTTAATTTTTATTGTACCTAACATTATGGGTAAACCATTTTCGTTTCTTTTGATCTTTTCTTTTTTGTTGAGAAATTATGCTGAACTCGTTTATCGTTTAAAAATAGTTTACCCCTATCAATAATATTTGTTTTTTTATATATAACAGCATGGAGGCCAAATTGCAAGGAGAATCATGACTGTCCAACATTTTTTTGTGCAACTTGGATGAATAAATGCATTAACTTTAAATGTTATTGTATTCGTCCATGGGATGTCAACGCACGGTTAAATAACTTCAAGGAAAGGAGTTACAAGCTCAGCTGATATAGCTGTAATAAGGTCATTGATGTCATCATTTTTTAGAGGTTATTAAAGCCATCGTTATTAAAAATAACTTGGTCTTTCCATTTTTTTTATTACAATGTTTTTCTCGTCATTCCTTATACTGTAATTTTGCCAGAAATATTTGGTTTTATTTGATGTGGTGGCTTAACCTTAATTTTCTTATTCCTCCTAAGAATATTAAAACGGGGTATATGCACAAGAGGTCCGGAAGGGATTGAAAATGATTTAGCAAGTGGAGATTTGGTTAATTTAGAAAGCAATAAATTATTGGGGAAGCCTATGCTACCCTTTCATGATTTGGGGGTATTTACCCCCTTATGATATCAATCAATCAAATTGTGTGAAGCTTATATTATCATTTACATAAATTTTTTGTTATTTGCATCTTTACCTCATATTCAATTAATTTTATTTTTTTTTGAAGAAACTAAATGAACTATATTAAAGAAACAATCAATCCCTCAAGCACGAGGTGTGCCGAAAGGAACTGACAAATGTTAATTACAATACAGTTAGGGTAAAAACAGCCATGAAAAAAACAGACATTACATGACACTCTGTAGACAACATAAGGGATATTTACCCCCTTAAATTTTTGATTGTGCGTCATTTTATTTTATTTTGATGACTAAATGCTATTAACCCAAACAAATTTTTTTTTTGACAGGTTAAAGAAAAAAGAAGACCCGTTTTAGTTCTTAAGAAAAATTGTAAAACCTAATTTAGTCTCTTAAAAGTATATAATTCACTTTTATTTTCCAACAAATATAAACGGAGGCAACTTGGTCATTGTTTTCTTTACATTTTTTTTTATTGATGAAAGAAAGATAAAGGAAAGAAAATAAGATACTAGCAAAATTTTGTAAAAGATACTAGCAATTATTTAGTAGTATAGTATAAGAGAAAATTAAATAAAGTCATGATAGGAAAGACATGTGTATTTATAAAATGGAATAAATATACTTAAACAAAAAGTAGATATGATAAAAATAAAAAATAAAAAATATTTCATTACAATAAATACAAAATATATTCCTTAACACTTTCTAAAATATATCATCCAATTCAGGAGAAGTCGAACCTTTTTCGGTTAATGTGATAGTTACAATTTGACTGATCTTTATTTAAGTCTCATTGTAGCTCATCCAATCTAGCATAAATTTCAAACCATTGTCAAAAAGGGAACAAGCCATATTTTAACAAATCAAAGGTTAAGTCTCATTATAGTTCATCTGGTATACAAGTAAGGTCAAACCATTGACAAAAAATAACTAACAACAGTTCGATTGATAACAAGTTAAGTCACGCAATAGTTAATCCGATTCAGAAGAAAGCTCAAACCTTTGTCAGAAAATGTTCTAGACTGCTAGAAAGCTAATCCAACGTTGACATGTGGACACGGAGTTCGTCGGATCAACACACGTCACTTGGGCGTACAGCGTAATCATGGTGCACACCACCACACCTAAGCATGCCCCCATGCATCAGACGCCGTATATGTGTCCTCCAACGACCTCCTAATGAAGCGTTGCACTTCACTGTGACAGTTATTCTCACACACGCCTATATAAGACTGACATTTCTTCACCCACAAAGTACGATTCACCTTTCTCACATTTTTTACACAGTCCTTCTCATTTCCTATACTGACTTGAGTGTTAGAGAGCCAACGTGCAAGCATGCACCTTTCGTCCCACCGTGAAGACTCGCCGCCACCGTACCAGAGTACTTTCCGACACCGTTGTTCCATCAATTCCTCACTGGATAGATCATTTGCAGGTACCTTTCCGATCGTGAACACTCTTGAAGACGGATAAAATGCATTGGTATTTTATCATATTTAATTAATGGATGCAAACATGAAAGTAATGATATTCGTACTTAGAGTTTATAATACTAATTTAGAGGTCATTTGTTGAGCTATTTAATACATAAAATGTCTATTTTAATTCTAAATTGTTGTAGCACATGTGCATAATAAATTAAAAAATAATAATAAAATAGGTATTGGTTTGGGACCTTAAAGTGTGTTTTTCTCAAGTTCTGAGGTTCTATTCTCTCCGGTTTCAATTTCGATGGTCTAGTTTAACTTGTTCAAAACAAAAAACCAAAAAAAAAATTAAAAATTAAACTTATTGAATTAAATTATTTTATAGTTAAAATTTAAATTCAATTATGATGCTAAAAGATAAAAAAAAACAAGGTAAAATATTCTTTTTTAGGTAAGCCAGAGTCAGGAAATAAATTTTATTTTTATGCTAAAATAAAATTAGTAAATGAGGGAAAGGTGAATCGCATCTGGTTTAATCTTTTAGACAGATCTGTCTTTGTTTATTAAAGAATGCTACACTAAGAATATATAATTAGATTGCCTAATTTTAGGTTTACCAACTTCGAGGAGGCTTTGGTTTATGTCATCCTCCTTTTATTTCCTCTATGTTATTTGAATGAATTTTGAGGTTGCATCACTTTGGTGAACCTCCGCTTTTGCTTAAAAAAATAAAAAAAATTAACAAGGGAGTCACATGTGTATATAAAAAAATATAAATACTCCATATTTTTTATTGAAAATATAAAAAATATAAACTAATAAAAGCAACTAAAAGTATAACAAAAGTTGTATGTTTAATATAAAAGAAACAGGTTCGATACAAATTTACTATTTAAACTTCTTAATATGAGTAAGTTTAACATGTGCAAACTTGTAGACGGTAAAAAAAATCATATAACAAAAGCCGAGTACTATGATTTTAGAAATTTAGGTGTTTTGAAATATATTTTTTTTTGACAAAAATGTGTTTTAAATTCATTAATTGATAACATTTAGACCAATATCTTTTTTATTCTTATTAAAGAAATAATTTTTAGACTAATATATTTATATCTTGGGAAAAAATAATGTTTAGTCATCATGTCAAAAAACTAACGTTTAAACTAGTATTGATATATAAACACATGAGAGTTTTTTTTGGGTACAAGGAAATATATAATCTAACTGTTGTAAAAGAAAATAACGTTTATACTATTTTTTTTAGATCTTTCTAGGGTAGAAAAATAATGGATTTTGTGAATTTTTGAGAGAAGAACAAAAATTGAAAAAACACCAAGACATGGTTTAAAAAAGTTTGCAGAAAAAAAAGAAGAGATGAAACAAAAAACAATAAAAAAAAAAAAAGAATAAAATATGTCTAAACAATTGAAATGAGGGTTTCGCCCTAGTCCCCCCTCTTGTACATATTTTTCTCCTTTTTTAATAATACTATGTATTGGGATGGCGGTAGAGGACGGGGGTCTCTGTTGGGTTCCAACCTAGTTGGGATGCTTCAGTCTCTCCCCGATGCCTAAACTACCTCTTGGCCTTATAAAAAAAAATTGAAATGAGACAACGAAAGATATTATTAGATTTTTTGATCTAAAACATAAAGACACATTAATTGAATGTAGGCTGAGTATGTAAATAACAAAAATATATTAAAAATATGTAAAATATAATTATGTTCGACTTTAATTAATGTTGTTCATATTGTTTATTTTAATTGGTTCACATAAGCCGGGGTAGTTACCCACAAATTTAGAAAGGATAATTTAGAAAAAACCGAAATTATTGTATTTTTAAATAATACAATTAAATGGGTGGACGAGATAGTGGAGGAGATTGAAAACATATCTTAGCAACGGTCATCAGAAAGGTTTAAGACACAGCATTTAAAGCAACATAAACATTGTCCTTCCTTTCAAAAAGTGTTCAAATGCGTACTTATCAACACCATCCTTAATAGTTAATTTTTCTTTCCATGTATTCTTGTTGCTCTGGCTCAATATATAGTTGATGCTCTTGCATAAATAAGACTTAATAGCCTCAATATATTTATTCTGCAATGGAGCTATCAACAAAACAATGTAGCAAAATATTGACCCTGCTGAAATGTATTCCTGGGATATAATGAAAATCAACACTAACAATACAGTACAAAACATCACCTCATAAAGCAACATAAATATCTTTTTAAAGTGGATAGCTAAATATTTTATGTAACATTAAGTAACCTGCATATGACTTTTTAAAGTGAATTACGGAATAATTGCGTAGAAGTCACGTTGGTGAATTACAAAATAGGGCGTGAACAGCAGGAAATAGAAAAATGAAAACATTAGCCCGAAGAAGAATCTGATGAGGACATTGTTTTTGGTCTTTTTGGTGATGACTAGATCTTGCAAAATTTACTATCAAGTCTTTTGTTTTGTTAGATTTGCTGAACCATTTGTTCGTATTAGAAGTTATTTAGTTTGCTTTTTTCCTGTTTTGTATTTTCCATTATGAATCCTTTCGGTAATGTTATTTATAAATTTTGTTAACTTTATTATATTTGAATGACCATTGAACCCGTAAAAAAGATAGGAAAAAAAAAAAGAAGGAAGAAAACTAAGTCCTTAAAAAGGGAACACCTAAAGTATCGTCTAGTAAAGCATGTGATAAACATAGAAGAGACTCATCAAACGTAACAAGACTGTCTGAACTATTAGCTCTCAACTTAGCAAGGATATCAGCACCAGAGTTTCCTTCCATAAGGATATGCTGAATAGAAATAAACCAATCCTTAGCAAGATAATTTTGGATGAGTTCCAAGAGATTTGCATAATTATGAAACCTCGAGATGTCATTCATACCAACTATTTACCTTGATTTTTGGTAAACAACAGTTGGTTTCCAAAATGGTTTAATTGCAAGATCAACCAGTAAATCTTATGACATATTGTGCTTATGTTTTCCAGAAAGTATGAATGTTCTTGATGTAAAATATGAATGTAACCATCAGAATCAAACACGCATCGAATCTGTTGAAGTAAATTGCAAGGAATTTAAAGGGATAAACTTAAATTGCATAAACTGAATGTAAATTGGTATACAGATTCATACATTTGCAACTTGTTACTTGTTTCTCCTTGAATGCAGATAGTTTGAGTGTGTAGGTTTTGTGTATGATTGAATTGTGACCCGTTTTTCCTATGAAAAACTATTATTTATACTAAATTACTGCCTATACAGAAACGGTTGAACATAACCGCTAATAACTACTCCAGACATATTTTGAATTTCAAATGACATTTCTCGACAATAACTGCTGTTTGATTTGTTAATCTGGCACCAACTTCTCTTCGATATCTTGCCTGCTTATCGAAAGCTTCACCATCGAACGACAAAATCTATTGAAGTCCATAAACTCGATCCAGCTTGTGATTCGAACTCATTTAATTCTCTTCAAAACCTAAGTCAAATTTAATTGGTTGCATTTATTGTAGCCTGTCGAAAATACAGGCTAACAACCACATGAAGAGAGTCGGAGAAACACACAAACTTTCTATATCTTGCCTCCCAACATAACTTTCTACCAGTCTATAAACAACAACGTTTGAATCTTCGCATGTGAAATATTCGAGATCCCCACGCTACCAAAGAAACCACGAAGGAAACTACCATCGTGCTATTACATATTAACCCACCATAGTCCGCCTTTCCTAGACTGTTCAAAGCAATTCCATCAACATTGAGAATTATGGTGACCTTGTCCCCATGCTGCCAACTCACCATCCTTGTAGTTGGAATATGAGTCACCAAGGAGTCAGAACAAAAAGCATTGCGTGCAAGATGAAGTTGGGAAAATATTGTCGCGACAGTCGAGTGCATATCTAGATGAATATTGTCAAAAACTAATTTGTTTCTTACACACCAAATATTCCACATAATCAAAGGTTCAAGACCCCAATATCCTTCACGATTATGTGGATTACCTTAGCTATATTATCCACATCCACACCTAAGCACAATAAAATTGGATCAGGGAAACCACAACCCTGCCAAACCGCAGCCAGGGCTGTCCCTCAGCATAAGTCGGGGGTGCGACGGCCTAGGGCCCATACTGGTAGGGGCCCCAAATATTTTTTATATACACCATTGCTATAAATTTCTTTTTTTGATTGTTCTTATTAATGTGTCCAAAAAATTATTATCGAAGAAATTTGTGATATGTTTTGGGCCCTTGGTTCCGAATGTGTGCCTTACTGATATTAAAAATATTGGTGATATTTATTATCCAAGAAATTGGGATGATTTTCATAGAAAAACAAATTAAATTTTAGTTGTACATGAGCCTACTAGAGAAATTAATCTTAAGCTTGTCTTTCAAAGGTTCAAAAAAAATAATTGTGTAAAAAAAAAGGTTACAAAAAATAATTATATCAATATAGTAATGTCAACTTTCTTGGATTGATTGAAAGGATTGCAGAATTGAATTTGAGAATGAAAGATCAGTGAGATGTGTTCATGATCATGAAACCTATGTGAGACGCATTTGGGATCACGTGACATTTTTTGTTTTTTTGTTGTTTTTTAACAATGGCTGCAATTGACATACAACCGTCAAACTTAATGTGTCTTGTCAATTTCAATGAGGTAATTTCTTATAATAACTATGATAAAATTATGGTTTAATTACATGTTTAATCCCTTATGTTTATTTTAGTTTTCAAGTTGGTCCCTTATGTGTTAAAAGTTTTAAGTTGGTCCTTTACGTTTTAAAAGTTTTAAATTGATCCAAAACCTTACTCACATTGGAATAAGTTAGTCCCTTCCGCGACATGATATTGAGTTTAATAAAACAAAAAAATTAAAAAAATGTTTTAAAACTGGTTTTCTAAATAAGTTAAGTTCCATCACCCATATTGTCAACCCGAATCTTTAAACGTTAAGTGACTGAAGAGACTAACTTATTCCAACGTGAGTAACGTTTTGGACAACCTTGAAACATTTAAAACATAAGGGACCAACTTGAAACTTTTAAAACATAAGGGACCAACTTGAAAACTAAAACAAACATAAGGGATCAAACATGCAATTAAGCCTAAAATTATTGATATATAAGTTGTTAAGTGTGCTAAAATTCACCAATGAAGGTACACTTTTAACAACAATCTAACATTGATTTTGTATCAACATAATGAACTAGTTAGAGATACTTATAGGATATAAAAAAAGGAATGGTGTACTTCACAAATGAGTTCTTGTATCTATGGTTCCTCTAAAAAGCTCCCCACAATTGTGTTTCTGTCTTCGCCATTCAAAAAAAAAAATGATTCCTCTAAAATGTCTAACACTAATTTTGTATCATGTATTATTGTTGTTATGAGTTTAGCATTGAAGAATTTTCCATCTAAAAGTTTAAAACTTAATTAATTACGTGTTGATATACTTTTACTATTTTGGTGTTATTACTCTTATGTGCTAAAATTTCAGTCTACTTTGCATGTGCTATTGTTCTCTACATCTACCGTATTTTATTTTGATTTTGAGTTTGTGGAGAATTTGATTTATTTTTATATGTTGCCTAAAAAAAACATTTATTTGGTAGTGAAAAACGGAAAAAAAAAAACTAAATGAAGAGCTAATAAAAACAAAACAATGAGCTAAATTTTCTTATGATGTATTATGTAAGGGGCCCTTTTCTCATATTATGCCTAAGGCTTGTAAAATTTTAGAAACGGCACAGACCGCAGCAGATCGAGAGCAATGGAGGAGACAATGGAGAATAGTCTTAAGGAGGGACAAATTAGGGTTTAGGGAAAAAATTTAGGAGGACTTAGTTGGATTTTAAAATAAGTGAAGGACTTGGTTGAATTGCGCTGTACATTTAGTAGATCATAGCATAGTCGGCAAATAGAAAAGAACCTAACAAAATGACAATTACTTTTCCAATCCTATACATTTCTCATACGCTGTATTTGTTCTAAAAATATCATTCGAATTTTATAATCCGAAACTTGTTTAGGATTATAAAATAAAAAAAACATTCAGTTTACGGCAATGAGCATGCAACACACCTCTTTGTGGATTCGACAATTTTTTCGATATATAAAATAATATAAAAGACAATGAAGTTAAAATTATATTAAAAAATCATTATATACATCATTATACCAAAAAAGTTGACACATTTCAACTAATAATATACATTTTAACTAATCCGTCTTAAAATCCTTGATATAATCATCAAAATTAACACTTTCATGCTTTTCCATCTTCACCCTATCATCAACTTTCTTCCCATCTTCAACCTGCTCTTCAGAATCAAGAAAAGAAGTCAAACGATGACAAAACATTAAAGAATGGCAGATTAAAGAATGTACAATGATGATGATAAAAAATTCAGAAGAGATCACCTCGAAAATAAAAAATAAATAAACTTTCTTGTAAGAGATATTTATCAAGTTCGAGCCAGGGACGACCCCATATATGGCTTTATGTGGGCCTAGGCCATCATTACTTTTAAAAAATAAAATAAAATAGTGCTGTATTGGTGTGATAAGTAAGAATTATAAGTTGCCTTAAAATCGAATAGTTTACTCCAACATGTGAGATACATGTTTGTGTGAAGCTCTTGGATTGTTATCATCTATAGAATGAGTTAATCAATTACACTTGGGACTTATCGATTTTGAGCACTATGCTAAAAAAGTGGTGGATAGTTTTTCATCTGCACGTCAGGATGTTACAAAATTTGGAATGATTATCCATAATTGTAAAACTATCTTTGAACAATATTATGTCAATTCTAGTGTTGAGTTTGTAAGGAGACAAGCAAATGAGGCAGCCCATAGATTAGCTAAGGAGACCACATCTTCAGCTAGTTTCTAGATTTTTATAGAAATACCAGATTGTATTAAACACATTTTGATATAAGCTTCTTTCCTTTAAAAAAAAAAAAGAATTATAAGTTGCCTTAAATTACGGGTTAATAGATAATAGAAGGGTATAAATTATCTACACTATATATAAAGAAAATTATCCTTTCAACACTTTTGGGCTGACTTTTTCTTTTCAAAAATACCCTCATTTTTAATACAAATAACACATGTAATAAATAGATGAGAATCAATTTAAATATTAAAACAAATGTAACAAACACGATATATATAAATATATGTCTGGTTTTTTTCCTTTATCATTTAAAAAATGTATAACAAACTACATGAGTATATTTATACTTACTTTTTCATTATCCCAATTATATCCTTAAACAATTTTTTCTATAATAAAGATTGTTGTTGGTGTTGTTAAAAAAAAGAATTTAGATTAGATTTTTTTGTTATATTGTTGGTCTCATTGAAATAGATAATCATAGTTTGTTTGCCTTTTTTTTGTTTATGACAAGTTAGTTTGCTTTTTTTTTTGTTACCAAGTTAGTTTGCTTTGTTATAACTTAAAAGCAACAGATATTTATATTCTTAGTTTTAATCAAAATCAAAATGTCATTAAAAAAACATCGTTCATAATTTTCAAACGTTAAGACAATAAAAAGAACGGAAAGACGGACACGTAGTTAGTAATAATATTTGTATAATTGTTTGATGACATCTTTAATTTGTGACAAAAAAAATTTTCTCTTCTTATTGGTTAAAAATAATAGTAAAAGAAAAAGTGAGAAAGAGAGTATGAACATAATTTAAGAATAAAAGAGAATTGTTAAAATATTATCATAAAGTGGTTGCACAAATATCATTTCTCATAAATTTAATATATACAAAAGGTACCATAAAAAGAGAAGCAAAGGTTGTTATGATTATTATTTTGGTAGTGTTTATTTGTTTGTTGATATCCTTGCTTTAAGAGTTGCCTCTGATATTAGCTATGAAAAGTGCAAAAGGAGCTTTCTCTGCAATCTATATCATTAAAATTTGGATGTGAAATCGCATGAGAACAATTAAAAATGAGAAAATTATTCAAGGATTATAGAATATAAAAAAACTGTAAATCCTCACCGTTAGTCTTTATTAGCCTTAAGTTATTTGTTGGTTACATTTTGGTCCCATAAGTTATTAACGTTACAATACAGTCCCTTAAGTTAGTATTTGTTAGCTAAATAAATCCTCACCGTCAGTCTTTTGCCAAAACGTTAAATAGGTACACGTTAAATATTTTGGTCTGCATAATATATTAACACAAGCCCGGCACAAGACTTGCTAAACGGGGAGGCAACCATACAACAAAGAGGCCGAAACAGAAGCTGCAGCAGCTGCACACATCAGCTGTCACACAACATACTGTCACGCCTAAAACACCTCTAAAGAGCTTAAATGCAATCCTAGATGCAGCACAGACACACCATAGCAGAAACCTCATCAGAGGTCTCCCACTCTGCTGGACCAGCAGCAAACAAACCCAAAACGGACACCAAAACAACCCCAAAACGGAGACGAAAACTCCACTACCTCCTCAGGCACTCCTGCGGGTTCCAACACCCCTGATATAAGAGACAAGAAGAAAATGTTCAATCTACTCAATGAACAAATGCCGCGAAACAAGCTTGATTTCTACAACAACCTCATCAATATCCTTTCCTTTATTATTGAAAATTCTCCCATTTCATCTTTGCATGTCTTTGATTGCATGTTCTTTTGGTTCTATCATCTATTATAAAAATGTGATAATGTTTTCATTTGTTTTATTTAAAATATTGGGTCTTGCTAACCATTGCCCTGCATTGGTTTCAACAACATTTTGACTTTTAAAAATTAAATTTATCACTTTTTACTATTTTCCAATACTATATTTCTATTTTTATCTCTTTATCCAATACCCCAAAGGCAATGGTTAACATTCTTTTTAAAAAAAAGGAGTGTCATTTTGTAATTTAATTCCCTTCATTAATTAACTAGCTATTGTATAAATGCTAAACATTTTTTGGACTTGATTTTTTTGGATATTTTAGTCTTTAACTAAAATATGAAACTCTAGGCTACTATTTGCTGATGGTCTTCATTTTATTATTGTGTACATGACTTATCAAACCATGGCAAGAGAGAAGAAACAAGGGCAGGGTCTTTGTGAGATTAAGAATAAGAACCATCTTATTATCCTTTTTCCTTTCTTGAGGTGCTACTTCCAAGTTCTTATTTGGTTAAAGTTTCAATCTCTTTTGACACTTCGATTTGGATTTCCAACATGATATTGGAACTGAAAGTGTTACTTTGTGTGGCAAAAGCAAAACAATTCAGAACTCATCATTCTTTTTTAATTTCACAAAAGTTTAGCATGTAATCCATATTTTAACTCTGTTATGATTTGTAATTCTCCAATGGCTTAACTATTTTTTTTGTATGTATTTCTTCAACAAGTTAATGCATTTATAGCATAACACAAATCTAAACTTATGAGGATTGTAATTGTACAAGTGTGAAATTCACAGCCCAATAAATGTTCTTCATATATGATAGCATGTCTTTTCAGTTCAATTTGGTATTGAATTCTTTGGTTCATCTATATTACCATTTGTCCTTTGGTTCATTTTCCCTTTTTTTCTTTTGAGATCTTTTATTTTGTATTGTTCTTTTTAGTTCTTTATCTGAAGCATTTCTTTGCAGTTAATGTTGGAGAGTGTGTTGATGCATCAACTATAAGTAACTTTGAAGGGTAGTTTGTAATGTAATTCTTTGGCAGAAAAGTCATTGAAAGTTTGAAAGTTCCACAAAATTGTTAGTAGAGTTAAAAAACTAAGAGTCCCAAAAACTAGCAAATGCATAATATTTGTTTTCTTTGAATATATGCATCTATGTTGTTATTTATGCAATGACAGAATGTTGAAA
>Ga0315913_1006706_pt1 | contig 13908 bp, 9 predicted proteins | sample MpolsnodulesMG_FD_207736 | JGI IMG/M metagenome (GOLD analysis project Ga0315913, IMG submission 207736) | Medicago polymorpha root nodule microbial communities from Los Angeles, California, United States - small nodules | ecosystem: Host-associated > Plants > Roots > Nodule | place: USA... | reverse complement strand
ACCCCTCGGCCACCTCCCCAACCTAACAACCCTCCTCAACTGCCCCCTTCCCCTTCCTTCCGCTCACACCGCACCTCCCTCTTCCCTCTCCCTTTTCTAGCTAGTGACGATGTCAGGACGAATTGAAGCACGCATGACATCGAGGATTTGAAGGGTGGTTGGTGAATCAGTGGAATTTTTGATTCTAGGGTTTGGATAGTGACAGGGGGACGTGCTGCTGCGACGACGACCATTGGTGGAGGGAGGAAGAAACACTAACTAGGGTTTTTGCGGGAGTGCTACTGATAAGTGTGTGTGAGTATTATCATACATATTCAAAGTGAAAGATCCCTTAAAAAAAAGTATAGTAATATGTATGATAATAATAGAGGTATAGTTGAATTTAATGAAAAAAGAAATAGAGGTAAATTTAGAAAGGAAAAAAAAACTAATATGATTTTTATTTAATAAAAATAACATTAATTTTAAGTTTTTTTTTTTTTTATAAATGCAACATTCATAATCAAATAGATTGAATAATACATTGAATATTTTCGGACGAATAATCAAATAGATGGAATAAATGCATTGAATATTTATTAATTTTTTTTAAGGAATATCTATTAAATTTTATTTTCACAAAAATAATATTTTTAACTTTTATATATTTTGTGAATGAATAATCATATTAAATATAAACATTAATAATATCTCACCGAAAATTCTTGATAAATTTTAATGGACATAGTTGTTTGTAATACCCATTCTCTTGAGTTTTGACCTAACTCCCCTTTAAATTGTGTTTTCTTTTCTTAATATTTTTTTGAATAGATAGAAGAAATAACAATGATCATTGAAAACTCACATAGAAAATAGGGTTAGAACCCCAGTGACTTATGGACTTCTTTTCTTAATTTTAATAAAAAAATTAGATGCAATTTTTAATAAATGTTACTATAGTTTTGTCAAAAAATAAATGTTACTATAGTATATTCCTTTGCTTATATATGTCCACTCTTTAATTTATAAATAAAAATAATACTTCTTTCAAAAAAATAATAATAATAATACTCATCTATATGTTCATATTGCTCTAAAAAAATGTCCATATTAAAAGTATATAAGGGCTAATAAATATTTTTTTCTTCTTTTATATAGATGGGAGAGATCGTGTTATTCTTTTATTTTTTGGTAAAAAAATATTTTCTGATTCAATAACAAATTTGATGAGATTAAAAAAAATAAAAAATTCATTTTTTTGTCAACATTAAATATTAATTTCATATTCTGCTATCAGGATAAAACATTCATATTTTAACGTGGATTCCTTATTTAGAAGTCATGTGAATATGAGATTACAAATTTATCCATAAGATAATTTTTACTTGAATTTCTGCACACGATGGTAATTAATCAAAAAGGGAATTTTTATTCAACCTGTGTCAGGTGGTAAGTCGCCTTCTTATGTTGATTATTTTTGGTGGTGGTCAAGGTTTAAACCTCAAACCTTGTATATATTATGCATTGTCTTACCAATTGAGCTAAGCTTACAAGGACCTTCTTCTTATGTTGATTAGATATACATGTATATATTTGATTTGCTAAGAACACCGACTTATTTTTAAGAAAGAGTAATTTAACAAATTATAGTTAAAAAAATATCTAAATCTGAAGGTGCATGTTATTAAAGTGCTCTTTCTTAAAAACAAATAGTGTAAGTTAGCAACTCCTAAAGACATTTGTTAGAGTATGCATCCATTTATAAAATGAATCACGACACATATGCCTAATTCAAATCACATGCCCAATAATTGAAAACACTGATTTTAAGGCATATTCTCATCATAAACGAAATGATAAAACACAAACAATGAAATGCGATATTTGGTAATGAAGTTCGGTCAAATATGCTCATGTCGTTGAGTAGACAGGATTTGTAGGATTGTTTTATTATTAGTGAAAACAATTAAGGTTTACAGTGTTACAACTCATGTTTAAGGACTACATTCATATTATTACAATACTTCCGAGTCATGTAGTGGGAGGCTTGGTCTCTTAATACAAACATTTTGGACTAAAAGTTCGTTGGACTCGACGCAATACCACAGTCTCACTAGCTTTGCTCATTCGTCCCTGCTCACCTGTCAATACCTGGACCGTCAATCTAATCCTAAAGGGCTCATGCACCCTCCATAAGGGCTTAGGCGCCCTCCCGAAGGGCCCCTGAAGCTTAGGCGCGTCCCTCCCAGGGCGTCGCCTCAGTAGCCTCCTAGAAGCTTCTAGAAGCCTGTGAAAAGACTTAAGGCCCATCTTGCTTGGGGCTTAAGTCACACGAAAACATACCCATAAAGGGCTATATAAATACCCCACTTGAGATCATCCTCATGAGATCGCTTAAACAGACTAAACCCTAGTTTCTAATATTGTATTCACTGCAAGTACAATACATATGAGCCACGATTTTCCATCCATCCAATTGAATATCATGAAAACTTGGCATCTAGTTTTAAATTGATTCCCGCTAGTAGATAGTGAGACTGATCCTCTGAATCAATTGATCGTTAAGTCAAATATTGAGTTTTAAAAAGAAATTTATAGAGAAATATCCATAAACATAGAATTTGACATTACTTTTCAAGTAATGTCCTTTTTGATATATTCTGGTATACATGAGTATCAATGAAGAAGGAGACGTCTCTGAACTTCTTGATTGACCCACTAGACGGAAGATCAGCACGTAGGCCAGTGGGTGTTGTGATGTACAAATGGGTAGGAGGAAAACATTCATGTGTGGACTTGACTAAGGTTTCACGACTTGTGGGATTAAGGGTCGTGACTTTTACGGTAGGACAAGCAGTCCTAAAACTAAAAGTTACATCCAACAAAGTGGGCAAATATGAGAAATCGTGTTCTAATAATTAGTATATTTTTATACCATTTGCATTTGACATTTGGTTTCCCAGCATGAAAGACTGTTGATCTTCTACATTGAGTTTAAAGGGTCATGTATCACAATGTCATGTCTCCAAAGTTCATAAATGTTATGTTTACGATGATTGATTTTGTCATCTAAAAATGATTAGTGGCGCAATTTATTATCCATCTGTCTTCCATTTATGTGTAATTATAATTTTAATTTATGCGCAATTTATAATTTTATTTTTGTTTACATTCTACACCTTATAAACATATCATTCAAAAGCAATTTGTATTTTGTAATTATTTTCTCCCAACTTAGATGAAAAATAAACTAGATTATAAGTACTATTATTTGTATGATGTCACACGTGGTTTATGTGTCCAAATAACATCCAACTTTTATGTCAATACTTTGAGGGATTACTCTAGACTCTCCTTTAATACATACATGTAACATAAACTACAATAGATGTGAGACATGTGTGCTCCATGCTGACCAAGGCTAGTAAACATGTTAACATTAACGTAGTACTTTCTTACCTAGTCAAATGCAAATTTCAGCACTTCATTTTCTTCACACAACCAAGCACAAATCTGTAACACCACATTTCACACAATCCCATTTCAATATAGAAGAAAGCAATATTTGTTCTCTTGAATTTGACTTAACTCTTCAAGATTTTTTTGATTTTTTTCTTCATGTTTTTAATCTTCTTCTAAAAAGATAGACGAAATAACAATAACCTTAGTCATAACATTTGATATTTTTATTCGATGAACTATAACTTGTAGGCTTTTTTCTTAATTTTTAATATATATTTCTTGATATTTTTATTTGGTAAGCTATGACTTCTAGAACTTTTTCTTAATTTTTAATAATATATTATTACTATAGTATATTCCTCTATTTATATATTTCCCTCTTTGATCTATACATAAAAATCATACCTTTTTTTTGAAGGAGATAAAAATCATAGTCATTAATAAGTTCACATTAGAGGGTTAATAATTTTTTTTTTCTTCTTTTGACTGGATGGGAGAGATCTTGTGTTTTTTAATTGGTGAAAAGAGATTCTCTGATTCTATAATTTGATGAGATTCAAATAACCATTTCATTTTTTTTTTTGACAAATAACCATTTCATTTTATTTACTTGATTAAATAATAATTTCATATTCTTCTATCAGGACAAAAATAATAACAATTTAATGTGGATTCCTTATTTAGAAGCCATGTGAACGAAAGATTACAAATTTGCCCATCAGTCAATTTACTTGCTTTTCTGCACGCGGTGATATCGTTTAGGGTAATTTCGTCGGGCAAGTGTCAAGTGGTAACTCACCTTCTTAGGTCGGTTACATTCACATGTATTTATATTTATATTTATATTTAAGCAAATTATAATTAAAAAAGTGTAATTCTTAAGTTGCATGTTATTAAAGCACGGTTTAAAAAAAAAACAAATAGTATAAATTAGCAACTCCTGCGAACATTGGTTAGAATATACATTCATTTATAATATGAATTACATGTATGTCTAATTTAAACTACATACTCCATAATTAAATAACACTGATTTTAAGTCACATTTTAAACATAAACGAAAAAATAAAGCATAAACAATGAAATGTAATGTTTGGTAACGAAGTTCAGCCAAATATGGCTGTCTTTGAGTATAGAAGACTTGTGGTACCATTTTATCAGGGAAAAATAAATAAATTTTAGATACAACTTATATAAAGACCACATCCATATTACAACAATATTCTTGAATTCTATCGTAAGAGGCTTGGTTTTCCATAACAAATATTTTGACCAAAAATTCGTTGAACTAAGCACAATGATATAGTCTTACTGGTTTCGCTCATTCGTCACTGCTCACATGTCAATACCTATAAGCCACACCTAGCACTTGTGATATCAATATTTCACAAAATTTATAGTAACTTTTGAGCATAATTCTATCATATATCACATGAAACAATTCTCCACCTTACCGTTTAAATATCATGAAAACTCGGTATCTAAGTTTAAATGAGCTATGTCTAGTGGATAATGAGATTGATCTTTTAAATTAGTTGGTCATTAAACCCAATATTGAGTTATATAAAAAAAACTTATCGAGAAATGTTTGTGAACATACAATTTAACGGGTAAAGATCCTCTCTATTTATAAAAATAAATGGATGATGCAATTTGGAGAGAGATAGAGACATAAAATAAGTAATCAGTCCTACCATTAAGTAGGTCTCATCATCATTAATTACTTTTTACGTTTTTATGTGTCTTTATCTCTCCAAATGGTAGAAATGAAGATAATAATAAATGGAAAAGATCTTAAAGTGCTATGACATTGTTTCAGAGGCACCTTGGTATAAAAGTGTTCCTTTGAAAGTCTATATTTGTGCGTGGCGCCTCTTTCGCAATAGATGGCCGACAAAGGATAACTTGGTGCGCCGAGACATTATTAATATGGATGACCAATTGTGTGTTTCAGGGTGTGGCCAAATTGAAACAATTGATCATTTAATTATTCATTGCCCTGTTTTTGGTAATCTCTAGCAACTTATTAAATCTTGATTGGTGTGTACTCGGTGGATTCATATCAGGTTACAGATCATTTTTATCAATTTGTTCACTCCTCAGGTGGTCTTGCTCGACGTCGGTCGTTCCTACATTTGATTTGGCTTTGTTATATTTGGGTTCTTTGGAACGAAAGAAACCAGAGACTCTTTGCTAATAAGGCTAATTCGACCGTGCAACTTTTGGAAAAGCTTAAGATGTCCTCTCTTCATTGGTTGAAAACTAAAAATGTGTGCTTTCCTTTTGGTTACCATATGTGGTGGCATCATCCGTTTGTTTGTTTGGGGATTAGCTGATGTTTTTTACTTTCATTACTGACTCTGTTCCTAAGACTGGATTGTTGTAACTTTGTTTTGCTTCTTTAGGCACTCTTTATGCTAGGAAGCAAACTTTTTATCGTTAATATATATCTCATATTAGCTTGTTAAAAAAAATTATATCTTATAATAATTTGCTCTCACCTTAGATGAAAAAGAGAAATTATAATAATACAACTATTTTAAGACAATATTATCTTATTGCACTGTGTTCCTGTTCTCTCACCTCATTTTCTTTCGTATTGTTTTTATTTTTATAAAAAAAGGAAAGAAGAATTTATCGCAAAAATGATTGTACACAAACATCACTTCTAGATGAAAAATATACCAAGACCATAAGTACAATATTTTGTATGATGTCACATGTGTCAAAAGAACATCCAAGTTTTATGTCAATGCTTTGAAGGATCACTCTAGACTCTCCTTTAATACATACACTATGTGGCACGTGTGTTCCATGCTGACCTAGGCAGTAACATTAACCTAGTACTTTCTTACCAAGTCAAATACAAATTTCACAACTTTATTTTCTTCAAACAACCAAGGACAAAACCGTAAAAGCACCTAATTCACCCACCCCCATTTCAATGCAAAAAGAAAAAGTAAAAAAAACAATAATGCATATATAAGACACAACTCTCACACCAAACACAAAAATCAACCATTTCCATTTCCAAACAAAATCAACCATTCTTCAATCTTTTACAAAAAAATTTCTTTCAATTGGGTATAACAAAGTTTCAACCTTTTTTCAAGATCAAGAGAGAGAAAGATGTGTGGTGGAGCTATTATCTCCGACTTCATTCCAGCTGCGGCGGCGGTTGGTGGCTCCCGCCGCGTCACGGCGGATATCCTCTGGCCGAACTTGAGGAAGAAGCCAAGTTCAAGGAAACCTTTTTTGCTTGACGATGATTTCGAGGCTGGGTTCAGAGAGTTTAAGGATGATTCTGATTTCGATGAAGACGAGGATGAAGATGATGATGAAGGGTTGTTGGTCGGTGTCAAAGGTTTCACCTTTGCTTCCAATAAGAACAACAAATCTTCTAAGTCCTTTGTTCGTGGTAACTTTTTTTTTTTTTTATTATTAATTTTTTTATAGTTTTATTTGTATGAATTTGTTTTGATTTTAATTTTCACATGCATTTGTTATTTTGATGGCCCACATTTTATTATGTTTTTATTTGATGAAAAAATTATTTTTTTAATTAATTAGCCAAAATTTAAGGAGTTTATTTTTAGTATGATTTATGATTTTGTGGGTGGTTATTTTTATTTATGTGATTTAATTTTATAGGGTTTGTATTGAACATGAAATTTTATTGATGTTTTTTTAGATCTTGAAAATTTATTGAGATTTTTTTTTTTTTTTTGTGTTTTTTGCTGTGATTTATTTTTCTGGTTGATTGAAAAGATGATTGATCCTTTGTATTTTTTATGTAATTTTTGTGGATTGATGTTTATGATCTTTGAATGATTTTTCAGATCCAATTTAGATTGGTAACCCAAAAAAAAAAGATCCAATTTAGATTGGTTGTAATTATTGAAATGATTTTATAGATCCAATTGAAGATGGTTTAAGTTGCTTGTTAATTATTAAATTATCATAAATAAAGTTAGTTTAAGTTGCTTGTTAGTAATTGTTAAATTATCATAAATAAAGTTAGTTTAAGTTGCTTGTTAAGTAATTGTTAAATTATCATAAATAAAGTTGGTTTAAGTTGGTTGTTAATTGTTAAATTATCATAAATAAAGTTGTAACCTTCAATTTTTCTTGGGTTCTCGGTGTTAATATTGTTTTTTTTGTTCAGTCAAGTTGAACTTTCCTCTATTTTACTGGTTGATAAAAAAACATGTTTGTTCCTTTGGCTTTGCCTGATTTTTTTTTTTACTTATAGTTCATAACCAATCCCCACATGTGTTCAGTAAATCTAGTGATTGTTGTATATTTGCATGAATTGGTGATCATTATGTTTGATTATCTTATCATTATGGATTATGGTGATCTAATGGAACTAGTCTTTGTTTAATTGATCTGAACTTTAAAAAATTTGAGGACCATAATTGAACTTTTATCGTCTGTTTCATTAATTGTAAACAAATTGTTCATAAGTCGGTCGTGATTTGGTGTTTGTTACATTAATTTTTGCTACTCTTTTGCTTCTGTTTTGGTTATAAAATCCAACTTGCATGTAATGAGATAAACAATGTCTGCGCTAAATTGCTCATTAATAATCCGTATAAAATTGAAATGGTTGATGTAATTTCATCGTATTATTTTGTTATTATTTATACCTACTAACTTTGAATGTGTTGTAGGATCAAGTGCTGCAAAATCTGTTGCTTTGAATACAAACGAGCAAGCTGAAAAGGATTCAAAGAGAAAGAGGAAGAATCAGTATAGGGGTATCCGTCAACGTCCATGGGGAAAATGGGCAGCTGAGATCCGTGACCCAAGGAAAGGAGTCCGTGTCTGGCTCGGAACTTTCAACACTGCTGAAGAAGCTGCAAGAGCTTATGATGCTGAAGCTAGGAGAATCCGTGGCAAGAAAGCCAAGGTGAATTTCCCTGAAGAGGCTCCAGTTGCTTCCTCAAAACGTCTCAAGAAAAATCCTGAGACGCAGCTGTTGAATGAAAATCTGAACTCTTTCAAGCCGAATGTAAACCAAATGTTCAATTTCAGCGAAAATATGGAGAACTACTATTCTCCTATGGATCAGGTGGAACAGAAACCATTGGTTAACAGCCAATATGCTGACATCGGAGCCTTCTCTGGAAACGAAGTGCAGCTTACATCTGCTGATGTTAATGCTTATTTCAGTTCAGAGCATTCAAGCAATTCGTTTGATTATTCTGATCTATGTTGGGGAGAACAAGGCCCAAAAACACCTGAGATTTCGTCTGTGTTTTCTGCTGCTGCTCCTATGGAAGGCGAATCTCAGAAGAATATGCTGTCTGACAACACTCAGGATATGCTGCCTATGCAAAATGATTCTGCAAAGACCCTCTCTGAGGAGCTCGCAGATATCGAATCTCAGCTGAAGTTCTTCGAGAACGATACCTGGAGTGATGCTTCATTGGCAGCTTTGCTTGGTGGAGAGACAACTCAGGATGGTGGAAACACAATGAACCTTTGGAACTTCGATGACCTGCCTTCCATCGCAGGCGGTGTTTTCTAAAAAACGTCACCTGGCCGGTTATGTAAATAAAGCTACAAGTTAGTAACTTTTATCTTACATTCGGTTTCGGTTTCGTTAATTTTGTTTCTTTAAGGTGGATAGTTGTTTAACCATACTATGAATCATTTTCAGGATTGTTGGTTTTTTATATTGTTGATGGAATCAGAACAAGAAGAAGTTACCAGCTTTAAGTAAAGCGTGGAGTTTTATTTTCTTGTGGCCAATAAATTATTTATAGATTCTTAGTTAATCCTTTTGTCTTGTCAAAAACCTTTTGAGGATTTTTAAGATTGATGTTTATAAGGTTTATGTTTATGGATGATATAATTGTAAACTTGGTTGTTTTTCATTGTGACAATTTATCATGACTGACAAATTTTTCTCCCTTTGTTTGGTGGGGATGATTTCATATATCACATGAATGATTTTGCTTTATGGTGTGGTTGTGGAATAATTATCCTTGAATCATGAATAGATGATTTAGAAATTGAGCTTGTTGAAATCTAACTTTCATTCAAATAATGTGTAGTTTTTGAATTCTTGACTATGAATCATGATTTCATAGAACCAGGGTCAGTATTGAAAAACAATTTAATTACATGTTCATTGTATAAGTGTTTATAGATAAATTTTTTATAATAAAAGATAAAATCAAATTATTTTTGTGTAAGTAATAAGTTGTTGACATAAATTATCTTGGAGAGCTTATTGGCATAAGTTGAGAACAGCTTGTGAGAATATCTGATAAACTATTTCTATGAGCTCTCACAATCAATCTGAGTGTTGATGACAATAGATAAGTTAAAATCAGTCAATTTAAACAGGCTTCAATATCACAAGATTTGGAATGTTGTGTTTATTGTCACTGTTTTTTAGCTTCATGATGGTTCTTTTGCTAGCTTTTATTCTGCATAACTTCTTTTTTATAAGAGTAGAAAATATTTTAACTTCCCAACACTATTTCTGCAACCCTTAAAAAAGCACTATTTCTACCCATATATCTAATTAGTAGTGTGGTTTTAATTTTTATAATTTATATAATTTAGTTTACACAGAGTTTGTCACCATCATTGACATGTTCTTCTAACTTCTTATTTTCTTCTTTTCATGAAGTTCTTTTTTAATAATAAAGTTTTTTAATAAAGGAAAACATGATTTATTTCAATAGACACCGAGTGAGCAACAATAAGACATAGTTTAACAGACGATGTTGATATTTTATAGACTAAACACCTTCACTTGGGTTTGATACCAGAACTTTGAAGTTGTATGTGTAAGTTTCAATTGTATTTGCCGCTTCGTCTCTCAAGACAGATAAAAAAAGAGTTTCAGTGAGCAATACAACTTGGCCTACAATAGAAATAGAGAACTGATATTTGGACATTTATTTTGTGATAATTTTTGGACAAATATCTTCGTCTCTATCATCTCTCTTCATTTTTTTATTTTTAACATTTTTCTCTTTCTAATGTTTTAACCGATAAAAAAAAGTTGTTATAAAAATTGTTATTAAATGGTGGTATAAATACCATTACTCTTTTCCTAATTGAAAAGCATAGTCCTATTTGGCTGCACCTGTTTTCACCCTCTACGTAGGACCAGCTCAAAAGTTTTCACCCTATGTTATGACGAAGTCCAACCATGCAAAGAATTCGCAATAAACATGTCATTGTGAAAGGTAATACAGAGATTGTATAACAACCGAGAAAAGTAAAACGAAGCACAGCAAAATGGTAAAATCAAACTTCAATTCGAGAATTTCATTTTAGGTCTCTTTGATGTCTCCCAGGCGGCCAGGCCCCAAAAAAAATTGGGGGATAATTCCCATATTATTTTTTTAGTTTTAACACCTTTGCTAACTTATAAAGTTGTAACCCATTTGGGTAAGTTTGTTGGCATTGACTTGAGTTTTTGAAGTGTGCTCCTCTCCAGGGTTTTAGATTCCATTCTTCATGGTGTCATTTCAGTGGGTAGTTTAGCTTGTTAAAAAAAAACTTTTGAAGTCGTATTTTCCAGCACAAAGAAATATTGGGGTCCTAAAAAGAAAAACTTTCAATGATCTTCCACAAAAAGTGAAGAGAAGAAAGGATTCACAATGATGAATCGCGATAAAATGAAAGGAATCAAGGGTAAAAAACACTTTGCAATCAAGAAAGAGTGGAGAACAAGGTTCTGCATCAATTAAAGGTGAAGAACAATGACGAAGACGTAACGGAAAACGGTTAGTAGAAAAAACAGTTAGGATCATAAAAGAAAGGAAATTGGTATCCTTTAAATTTAGTATCCTTTACACAAGATTGCTATATACATGATATCCTTTAAATTTAGTATCCTTTACATTTGTTGCTCTTTTTTTTTTGTTTTTTGAAGGAACCTACATTTGTTGCTATAATTGTGAATGTAGCTATAATTGTGAGAAATTAGGATAGTCTGACACCATAGAAAATAGTCCATCAAAGTTATGTAAAAAATGAAAAGTGTTGACGGCTCCAACATTTAGGCATGTTCAAGTTAAGAAGTTTAGATCTACTTCCTCCGTTTCTAAATATAAACAAAATATATTTTTTTAGTTCATTCATTTAATGATGTGTGTGTTTCATAATATGGACCACATACATCATTAAATGAATGAACCAAAAAAATCAATTTTACTTATATTTAAAAACAGAGGGAGTACTATAGAAAGTGTGACACATAGTAATACTAAAATTCATCTAGATGGTGTTTATTTCTATAAAATTAATTAAAAAGTAGAAAGAATGAAAGATATTTTGCTTTTGATTCAACAAAAAAGAATACAAGATCATATAGGATCATATAAAAAAAAAATTGGATTATTGGATTTCATGTCAAAAAACTACTTCTATATGGGATGTTTATTTTTATAAAAAAATGTGTATATTCATTGGATTGAAACTTAAAGTGGTTGATTTTTTAAAGTAAAATTTCTAGATTATAAATTCTTAAAGAGTATCTAAAATACTCGTTAATAAGACTTAATTTATTGCTTAAAAAAGTCGAAATGAGTTTTCTTTGACTAGAAAAATGCTAAATAGATTAATATCACTGGTCCAAGCACAAGGCGCAGGGAAGCACCACATTAAATTAAGAGTATTACTTTTTCCACCCTATGATCTTCTCCCGCACCTTGTAAAATTTTCAAAAATACCCCTGTGCAGTCCAGATTTTAAAATCCGGATTCATGTTTACTATTTCGGATTTTATGATCCGGACAATTCTTATATATAATCAGTCATCAGACTCTCTCACATTTCAGCGGTTTTGAGTTTTGCTTTTAAAAACAACAAAAAAAACTAAGTAAAAAAATGCTAAAAACCTGTCAAATAAAATCATAAAAATATAAAAGTACCACCAAAAAAATTTAAAAATCAAATAAAACTAATGCAAATTTTTTCGGATTTTCCTGAGAATATGAAAAATTTTAAAAAAAAATGAAAAATGGGTCTAAACGATGGAATTTTGGATTTTGAGGGGCGGAGTCCCGTAAGAAGTCCCATCTAGGGGAGTCATGGTCCTTGAATTTTTTCTGATTTTCTGTGGAAGTTTCGGAGCAGTCCGATCAAGTAGCCCGGAAACCCGATTTTTGAGTAAGAACAAATAACAATGACCCAAAACAGAAGGATGAGAGTTAGGAAGATTAATATTGTCTCTAAAATGACTATTCATGTTACAAATATATTTAGAACTTGTGCTGATACAATTCAGATTATATAATCTGAACTGTTTTTCACTTGAAAAATGGGGTTTAGGGGGTGTTCGGATTATATAATCCGGAAAATTCATTAACGCACCCTATTTTTTGAAGTTTCCGTATTACAAATCCGGAAAAATCCGTAACTCATTTTTTCACCCTTTAACAAAAGAAAACACCATTCCGAATTTTATAATCCGAAAACTCAAGGGCATTTTTGAAATAAAAAAATAGAGCGCGTGAGGAAACACACAGGGTGAAAAAAGTAAATCTCTTAAATTAAATTACAAAAACCAATCCAATTGTATCACCCCCAACAACTCTATTATGAAAACAAAAGGAACGCTAAAGACATCTTTTCAATATTTTTTTAACATTCAATTTTTTATTGCATGAAATTCCACCACTTTAGGTGTTTGAGAGAATCTTATTAACAATACAAAAAAACAAATATAAAAATCTCAAATGAGTAAACCATCAATTGGTCACTTACTTTGCAAGGCACTATGTTTGTTAATACTTTAAAATAGTATCCATTTTTGTCAAATGTTTTTGAGTTAAGTATCTCTATTAGTACTCCTTCATTATGTGACAAAACACAAAGACCATGCTTTGAAACCTGTAACAAAAAAAAGGACTATTTTAAAATATTAATTGAGTCAAGAATAAATTTAAAGTGGTTTACATAGATATAAACTAATTTAGGACCTGTTTGTTTGGGATTTTTTAAAACTAAAAAATCTATTTTATTTTTATTTTTTTTAGTGTTTGTTTCAGATTTTAAAAAAAATCCATTTTGTTAAAAAAAAAATCATTTTTAGCTCAAAATGAAAAGCTATTCTAAGTAGCTTTTAATTTTTTTTTCTTTCTAAATACAAGGAACTCAAGGGTAAGAGCTTCAAATCTTAAAAAATGGTTTTTATGTTAGTAAACAAACGTAAGTAGCTTTAAATTTTTTTAAAAAAATCTCTAAACAAAATCTCTAGATTGATTATCTTAACCCAAAATCTTTTTTTTTTTAAAGCTGAAACAAACGCACCTTAATGATTTTTTCATTCTCAAATGTAATCCAGCTGCTCCATGCAAGGCTGCATTATGATTGAACAATGTCATGTGACATTCCCACCATAATGTCACACAAGTGGTTCCGGCTTTCCGCTCCTTTTAGCATAGAACAGAGTCCGTCAACTAAAACTAAACTCTTCTTGCTGACATGAAATCC
>Ga0315913_1006704_pt1 | contig 13908 bp, 8 predicted proteins | sample MpolsnodulesMG_FD_207736 | JGI IMG/M metagenome (GOLD analysis project Ga0315913, IMG submission 207736) | Medicago polymorpha root nodule microbial communities from Los Angeles, California, United States - small nodules | ecosystem: Host-associated > Plants > Roots > Nodule | place: USA... | reverse complement strand
TGAACTCACTCAGACTCTGAACTACTTCAGACTCTGAACCTGAGGACAGTTATCTAGAACGTAAAAGAAGAAGTTTCCAAAAACACAATTCAACCCCCCCTTCTTGTGGTTTTTCTCACCTTCATATATAACAATTATGTATCTTGTCTTTAAATCGATGATGTTGTCAATTTAACCAACCCCTTTGTTTCTTTTCCTTGCATGTAAATACACTCTATAGTTCCACAAGATTTCATCTTTTCCTCCTCAATCCTCAGAATGAATTTCGCACTCTTGAAGATTTCCTTGCTCTCAATTAGAACAAGCACACAAGGTCTATACACCGCTTTAGTGCAAAAATATCCCTGATTTACCTAACTCTTACCATATAGCTAGGAGTAATTCTTTTGTTGTCTTCTTTTAGTCCCACAAGTGAAAGACTTTTTTTGGTTGATCAATGAGTGTACCAATTCTCTAGATGACCATCCTTCTATATTAGGGTCAACTTGCATGTGTAGTCGTTTTCACAGTGAACTACTCCACCTTCTTCCAGCTCTCGACATGACACCCTTACCACACTTGCATCCTTATAATACTCCAAGGCAACTACAACTCACGATTAGTCATTATTTCCCCCTTCACATGGAACAAACCTTCTTGAAGTGAGTGGTTTTGTGACACTTGAAGCACTTGTACTTCGACTTGTCACCATCCTTTGATTTTGTCCTATTACCTCTAATATCACTTATCCCTCTTGAGACACTCAAGTAATCAACACTTTCATCAAACTTCAAATCCTTGAGCTTGGTTAACTCCTTCATTCTCAAGGCCAACTGGACCTCATCATAGGTGACAGTGTTTTCTTTATCATAAAACATATTATACTTAAAGTGCTCAAAGAATCTAGGTAATGCACACAATAAGAGTATAATCTTGTCTTCATTATTAATATCAATTTCAATGTTCACCAAAACATCAAGAATTTTGGTGAACTCCGTCAATTTCTCCACAATTGATTTTGAATTCACCGTCATAAATTAATAAAGTTGTTGTGTTAAAAGTTGTTTATGCCTTCTTCAAAAAAAAAAGTTGTTTATGAGCCAACGAATTGATCATATACAATGGCTCCGACTTTGTCCAAATAGAGGAAATAGTCTTCTCCTTTGTGAGTTGCCTCAAAATTTTATCACTAAGACACAAGTCAATGGAGATCTCTGTCTTGTCCACCATTTTGGTCTTCTTTAGTTGTGTCTTGGTGGTTGAAAACAACCTTAACTTCAGAGCTTCCACACACTTTTGTTGAATCAAGGATGCTTGAATCTTCACCTTCAACCATGCTTTTTGAACCAAACGCAACGCCCGCTGGTTATCCAGTTACAGAAGCGACCCTATAGGTTTTCGCTATCGCGTCTCTCTAAAATTGCAGTCATGGTAAAATCTCCCACAACCTAAAATCGTTATCTTTGGTAAATTTTTTGATATCCCACTTAATACCTATGATGCTCACTTGAAGATTTGTTCCTCTACCCCATAGTGACACCAATTATTATCAATTTGAACTAACTCACACTGATATTGTGATGTGTGGGGCAAAAATCACCAAGAACCAAGAACCAAAATAGTTTGAGCAATTTAAACCACAATCAAAGTGTGTAGCAAACCACAGACAATAAGGAATAAAATAAATGAGGGAAAGAACAAACACAATGATATTTGTTTATTTAGTTCGATATAATTTAACCTACGTCTGCGGGAGAGAGCAACTATACAATTCATTATTAATGAGTTTCTTACAAAGATATATAAAGGTTATAAGAATTAGCCTTCAACAATAAAATATAATTTACACTTCTCGTCTCTTCCCTTGAACAAAAGAGTTACTAGAAAATTGTTATTAATTTCTCTCCAAGAGAATTGCCGAATTTCTCTCATTTCCTCTCCAAACTCACTCAATAATAATCACCATTCATGGTGTTTACAAAGTAATTCACAACCCTAGAATCTTCCCAAAAGCACACAATTCTTAACCCTAAAAGTTTTCTCTTTTGGTCTCCAAAGATTCCTCTCACAAACATGAAAAAACAACACTGCGCTTATATATAATTCGTGACATCCGCATCGCGCTTGCATTGACCAGCCACACATCAAGCTTTTATCTCTGGCTCACCCTCCTCACAACACAAAAGGTACATAAGATTTCTAGACATATACATCAGCTGTTAATATATTATATTTTTCCATTTTCCGAAAAATAAAAAAGGAAATGCTAACTTATGTCCTTAAGGCATATAAGTTAATGAGTCAAAAATATAAATATTGTGTTGTAATCAATGCATTTAAATTTAATTTTTTACTTTTGATTAATTGAATGTACAAAATAAGATAATTTTTCTATGCGCGATGCTATATATCTAGACAAAGCTTATCCCAAAATTATCACAAATAGTAATTCCTTCGGTAAAAGAAAAAAAAAAAAGCTCCCGCATGCATACTGGGGGTTATCAACAATTAAGGAATTTATGTTTTAAGTGTGTCAGGAAGCTTTCGGAAAATAATTTTTTGCTGTACAAAACATTTCCCTTTTTCTACTTTAAGTTTCTTAACAATCGCCGTCTTAAGAATACAAGTTAACGTGATCCGCATAAGTGCTGCTGAGTGGGAGACTTTTTCTTACAACTCAAGATATTATTATGGTTTGAAAATTGAAGTGAGAGGTAGGAAATGGAAATTAACAGCAATATTAGTGCTCTCCTACATGACAGCCTACTGCCTCGGTTCTCACGGCAATTTTATTATCTTGTTGGTCGTTTGTTCACCAACCAAAAACCGGAGAAAAAACCAGCAACTACTACAATTGTATTGTTCTGTTACACATAAATTAAACCAAAGTACTTAGACAAATTTTATTATCTTTGTTTCGCGCACTCCATATCCTCAAACCTTAGACAAATATCATGCTATCACACTTCTTTCTCATCACTTTACTTTATTGACAATATTACTTTTTATATATATTAATTATGTAAATTCATATATACTTGTATATTTTTTCTCTATTTTTGTCAAAAATAGGCTTTGAAAAGAAGAGTAAATTTTGCTTTTGAATTAGGTTTACTACCAGTCAAGGCAGTGGTGCCTACAGACTGTACCCTTGTCAAGGATTTCGTACTATCTTCTTTTCCATAATTAAAAGTGATCAACCGGTCAACATGGAAGTTGGATATTTACGTACCATTAAGACAGTCTTCACTTTGACAAAATTTTCAAAATGTTGACTAAACTAAATCATGATTGAATAATGTGCAAAAGTTAGTTGTATTTAACTATACAAAAGGAAATGTAAGACTAATTTCATGTTAATTTTTTCTTACGCTAGAACTCTATACTACCATAAAAATAGAGCAAGTGGTGCATTTTAAAGTCTAAAAGGTGTGTAAGCAATTTCACTTATTCTAATTTTGTAGAAAAAGAAGGAAAACTAAAGATAGTATTGCTTCTTTTTTAAGACATTCATCCAATCCCACTCAACCCCTCTTTCTACTAATTTTAATACAATAAATACATTCACTCCTTTTTTTTATTTTTAATACTACAATATTATTTCATAAAAAATTATAAGGGTCGACTTTTAAACCATTTTTTATCAGTTCCATATAATTTGAAACTCAACGTAGCTTTAGATTTCACTTTGTCTTGGGCCAACTCTGTGCTCCATCTCTTAGTTAGTTCTCACGACACAACAAGGTTTTTCAATTTGTACATATAGTAGTAATATACATGTTTGTTTTAGATTTAAACAACATATTTTGGAATTGCGTTTGGAGAGTACTTAACATATACAGTGGAGTTTCTAAAGCGTAGTTCAAGTAGTGATCAGTTGAAACAATCAAATGAACTCTACAAATCATTTAACTCTTAATACCATAGCTAATATCTACTTATAAAAAATGTATATTAGATGACCGCTCTAATATGTAGATTTCCATTTTCCAAAGTTCAAACACAAACTAAGGGTATATTTGATTTCACTCCTAATGGCACTCAACTTATGTCTGTATGCCAATCGACAGAGATTTAACGAAAGTTACAAACTATAGCTTTGACAATGATGCGGATTGGACTGATCCACCACAAAAACAAACAAAGCATTAATGCAAACGAATTTAATTAAGAAAATGTATAGACAAATGTGTAAGAAAGCTCAAATTGGACTCACGATTATCCCGTTTGCAATAATTCAGAAGAAAATCAACCAAATATGCCTTAAATATATAGCTGGATAAAGTTGGCACATTAAAATCATTTGTGTACATTATCTTATATATTACCCCTTCGTCTCACAATACATTTCTCTTTAATATTTTTTCTTGTTTTAAATTATATCGTTTTTACAATATCAATATAATATTTATTATTCTTTTTCATTAACATATTTTTATTTATTGCATTTCAATCATCCAACTATTTCACTAATTATAATTAATAAGGATATTTTGGTAAATTAAATACATTTTATCATCAAAAACAACATTATTAATCATTTCTTTAACAACCGTGTAAAACTCAAAAGAGACATCTAATTTAAGACGGAGAGAATAAATAAGTTCGGAAGTATCTAAGTTCATGGTCTAACTAGAAGAACCCTCGGTTAGAATTTATTTACTTATCTTCGAAATGATGCAAACTCTAATTATTACGGTCTCTTTTTCTTGTGGGAGGGTATAGATAAAAAAATAATTCTAATAAATTATTAAAAAACAATAGTATGAATTATCTATGAATATTCTGTTAAATTTACCGACACAAAAAGTAAGAGAATTAATTTAGTCTATCACCCTAGAATCTGGCCACAAGGAAGTGAACTCCAAAAAGTTGAAAATTAAAAAAACACAGCCCATATATAAATTGATTCCAGTTTAAGAAAGACAAGAAGAACAAACCTTATTCTCCTGTTCTGGCAATACTAAATTCCTGGAATTGTCTATACAAATTACTTTTCTTTTCTGCCACACTAAATATAAAATTAGTAACTTCATTATCCTCTCCCATTTTAAAATAATATTAATTAATAATATTCTAACTCTCTCTCCTATAATTCTTCTGACTCAAGGGTTGTAAAGATAGAGTAGCTTACCCCAATCAATCATAAAAAAGCTCTCAAAACATTGGCACCAAAACCAAAAAGACATCAACATGGGTAGAGCTCCTTGTTGTGACAAAGCAAACGTGAAGAAAGGTCCATGGTCTCCAGAAGAAGATTCTAAACTCAAATCTTACATAGAACAACATGGTACTGGTGGTAACTGGATTGCTCTCCCACAAAAAATTGGTAATATTATTTATATATCATAACCCTAATTTTTTCAATATATTTACATGTATGTATCCTTTCTTTTTTTCCTTGATAAATTTGTTACTCGTCCACTATATCTTCACTTCATTTGATATAATAGCTATAAAGCTTATGATTCATCTAACTTTTTTTTTTTTTTTAAGATTAACCTAATTTTTTTTGGGTGGTTTTAGGCTTGAAGCGTTGTGGAAAGAGTTGTCGTCTCCGGTGGCTAAACTATCTTCGCCCTAATCTCAAACATGGTGGTTTCTCCGAAGAAGAAGATAACATTATTTGCAGCCTTTACATTAGTATTGGAAGCAGGTACATATGTTTAGTTTCTTGCAGAACATAATTGATCATTTGCAATTGCAATTCAAGCTGCATATATAAAGAATCAAGATGTAATTGTAACTGTAATTCAAAACCTTATGTCTTGATTTGAAGGATACACTATAATTTATATTATAACCTTATGCTATGTTACATTTTGTTTTGGTGCAAGCAATAGTTTGAATTTTTTTTAACTATCTATATATATAATTATTTTATATATAGTAGATATAGATGTGAAAAGTGAAGACCCTTTTTGGTTTGGTATGAAAGCAGGTGGTCGATAATTGCAGCTCAATTGCCAGGAAGAACTGATAATGACATAAAGAACTATTGGAATACAAGGTTGAAAAAGAAGCTTCTTGGGAAACATCGTAAAGATCAACAACAACAAGCACGTAATAGAGGAAATAATGGTGTTATTGTTAAGCAAGAAAGCAATAATAATAGAGTGATGAGTAGTAGTGAATTTTCCTTATCAAATTTGGTTCAAGAACAACCATATTTACCACATGTCATGCAACCTTTGCTATCAACACCCCAACCTCCACCACCATCAATGTTGTCTTACACAAACCAACAAGGCTTCAATGATCAAGATTCTATTAGAAAACTACTTATGAAGCTTGGAGGAAGATTTTCAGGTGATTATCATCCTAATACTACTTTTGATGGTTTGAATCTTCAATTTTCAAATGCTACTTCTTCAACTCATGAACAAGTTTATGATCAAGAACATGTGGGATCTTCTACTTGTGTTACTTCTTCCAATGATAACAATCACAACCAAGTACAATTTGCAACAAATGGTCAATACTTTGACTCGGTGCAAGAAGAACAAGGCAAATTCATTCCAGAAATTGATCATATGGTATCTACTAATTATCCACCAAGATTTGATGGGTTGGAATTCTTTTATGGTGAAGAAGACTTGAATATTGATAATAATAAGATACAAGGTTCTAGCACTAATTGGGGTGAAGCCACCACTTCAAGTTATCATCATCCTCTTGATTCGAAATACCAAGTTTAAATTGCGATTTGTGAGGTAAGATTAGTGGTTTTAAATTGCGATTACGTTGTGAACCTTCATATTGCAACAAAATGCAGTTGATGCGATCAAAATTGCAGTTACTATGCCGTTGCGGACACCTCAAAATCCTTTATGTTGTGGCTGCAATTGTGATTTGCAATTTAAAAGAATGAGGTCACAAAATTCAGAGTAACTAATAACATTGTGTACATTATTGTTAATTTCTGGTACTAGTCATTGTTTTGTTTGAAGTTTATTATTGCAGACAATAAGATTGGATATATGTCTACTCCTATTTCTTTTTTATGAGTCTTTGAACCGTTAGTGGCAATGTGTTTTCTCGGACTATTGTTTTGTATATTTGTTTGGGTTGCTATTACATTATCCTTTGTCTTATAATTTGAAATGTTGGCAACATCATACATAAGGGAATTGCTTGTATGAAAATTACGATAAAACACAGGTTGTGATTACAAAAGATGTGAAAATATTTGATATTGTAACTGAGATTATTAGAGATGAAAAAGTTAGTTATAGCTGTCAGTTACACTAGTTAATTAGTATAACTAACTTTTATATTTAATAGGTAGGAATTGGAAAAAAAATCTTATATAAGGATATGATATATGTATGGATATGCATGGTGTAATATAGTCTTCTCTATGCATTAGATGTGGTTGGAGTGTGTATATGATTCCGCTTGAGAAAAAAGAGAGGCACATGCAATGAAATTAATTTCTCTTCACCAATATTATCTTGTCAATTATCGTTGCAGCTTGAGGAGTACATGCCTAAGGTAGCATTTATTTATTACACATAAAACCTCTCTATTAGAGATCAAGAAGTCTTGTATGAAAGGGAACATTAACTGCATAAATTAATTAAGATTGCTTGTTTGAATGCTTTTTCTTTTACTTCCCTTAAAAAGATATTTGAGGTTCTTTACATAGTTTGATATTTACACTTCATGAATTGACTTGTAAATTAGGATGGGGTGCCATGGCATATGAAGTAGGGTTAATGTACTGAGGTACGGGAAGAAAGGGTTTGTCCCTCATTTGTGGCACTTAGTTGTATGGGCTATTTGAAAAGTGAGAAATGATTTTATTTTATCTAATTCGGTAGCTGTGTTTTTGAGGTTGGGTGAGTGAATTAAAGTGTCCTTCTAAAGAAACTGGATTTCTTACCGTCAAATTTTGACACATTCGTGTCATATTCGTAGTTGTTAGATCGAGATCGGATGATTATGATTTAAACGTCTCTTATAATTTTCTAAAATAAAAAAATAAGGATCTCAAAATTTGAACCTTTCAATCTTGTTACACTTCACAATCATGATTGTGTCAACTCTTTCAATACGTCAAACTTTTGACTGTAGTCAATATATTCAATATATTCTGGTCCCATTCTAAAATAGTGTTCAACTCTATTGGATGTATTTTTGGACAATAGAACCTCTTTGTGTACATTGTATTTCTCTCAAGGGTCGTGCTAACTAGTGTCTTTGAGGCACTAGTTAAGGAAAAAAAAATTGTATTAAAAACAGTATTTGATTGCACAAGTTTTAAGAAATTCTTACATATTTCCTTAACTAGTGTTTCGGAACACTAGTTAACATTTTCTTCTCTTAATAATACTTACTTTATATATGGATTAGGGTTTCAATGACTCAATTGGTTGAAGTAAGAGTTGAACAAGTTAAATGACTTGAGTTCAAATTAATCCCGGTGATTGAGAAAATAATAGAATAACAACTACTTACTAACACATGCCAATAAAAAAAATAAAAAAAAACTTTACTTGGTTTTGATAGCTACTCACTTTACTTGGTTTCAAATCCTTCTTCGATGTTTTCATATATAAAAAGTACTTCAGACATTTGACTGTAATAATAACATATAAGTAACACTGCATAATATGCATGGCTGTTTCATCTTCCTTTGATCATGGACAAGTTCACTTGCCCATGGAACTAAATTCGTGTGAATGAGTATTTTGGAAAGCAAAAATAGAGATGTGGATGAGATATGTGATAGAAAGAAGAAATAAATCTTGGAAGAAGTGATCATGATGTGAGCGTATGAAACTAGAATTCAATAATTGCATTTGGTTTTGTGACCGTTAATTATATTAATTTAAGTCCATTTGCTAAGAAGTGAATCTATCTTCACTTGTAGTACCACAGTAATACTTCAATCCCTCTTGAACAGTAATCTAACATGCATTCACCATACAATATTAATCTTGCCGGAATTAATATTTAATTAAAGATTTCCTTTTGTTTTAATTATAACTTCATATATATACCATTTCTTAATTTTCCTCTCCCTTTCTTAGCCACCACTCTCCTCCAAGCTCTCTCCATAGGTAGGACTACGAGTAAGGCTATAATAGATCCTATATGTTAATTAATTAATTAGTTGAAAGCTTTGAATTGGATTTCGTCAAAACAATGAAAAGCCATGGTCCAAAGTTATCATAATAAGTGGCAAAGTATGCATTGAATAATGTCATATGTGTGATTTCAAAATACTCTTGCTAATCAGTTGTACATCCAATAATTAATTGCTATCTTTTTGACGAGAGACTTCCAAGCCATCATTTACATCCATAGCCCCTATACATCCGACTTTTGATGTGAAAATTATTGTTCAATAATCTTCATATATATTTACTTGTTTATATTTATGGAAAATGTTAACGAGTGTGTCCGGAACACTCATTAGTAAGACCTTATATTTATATTGTTGTTTACTTTATTAAGTATCTTATGTTAGGCGTGTCAATTATTATGTATAAAAGACTAAATTTGTAGTGATAGATAACTCGTGTCAATTGTTATGTAGCTTTTTTTCATAGGTGGGTTTTTCTCTTAAACCTTATGTTAGGTGTTCGAGAGGTGTGCTTATATATGTGGAACATTATTTTAAAACTTAGACTGGTGATTTATCCGATCAAGACACTGGATCATTGGTTGGACAACATAACTTTTAAATCAATTATATAAAAGAAAATAAAAATATTTATGACTTAAATCTCATAATTGTGAAGTTGTGGGGTAAAAATGAATCTTAGTGATTAACACACAGAAGGTGCAAGACATATTTATAGCTAAATGCTTAGTTAGTTGCTAACAAACTAGCTTACTTGTGCAACAAGTTAAGTACGTTCTTAACTAACGAACTATGAGCAACTTTTTCAATACAAATTAGATATATAAAAAAATTAAGAAAAAGATATGGGTGGTGGTTAGGAAAAAAGAAAAGAAATGTGCGTGAGTTTAAAATAAAAAGAAACAAATTTCATACGTTAAAAAACACAGGAAAAACATATATAGGTGCATTATTAATTTGCGATTACATGTTTCTTAAAGAAAGTTTCTATTTAAGAAACAAATTTCATACGTTAAAAAACACAAAATGAAGAAAATTTTGCATTGCAACAAGTTTCTATTTCTAAGATATTTTAAAGCCCCTCAAATCTAAAAGCAATCATAACTATTTTATATTATTTTATTTCCATTCATATGAAAATTGTTGTTCACACATTTTAAAAGGTTGAAAAACACCAGTAAAAGACATAAATACTTCGGCAGCAGTTAACTACCGAGGAAAAGAACCGATGGCAGTTAACTACCGCTGGTTCCATCGGCAGTTAACTGCCGATGCGTCCTTTATACAGAAGCAGAAGCAAATGCATCAATTCCTTCTTTGTTCAAAAACTACCAAAATTCTCTCCTATTTCTATTTTTACGAATTGCAAGCCAATCATCCCCTCATTATCACAAGTAAGTACCATTAATCATTGCAATCTTAATGTTAGTTTGTTTAGGTTAATTTTTTTTAAAAAAAATGAGTAGTTTGCATGTGGTTAGGGTTGATGTTGAAATTGAATTTTTGGTAGATTGTATGTGTTTTTAAGATGTTATAGAAGAATGTAGTTGTTGTGCATGTGGTTTGAGTGATTTTTAAGTACAATGTGGTTTTGAATGGTGTCAAATGAACACAATTTGAATAGGTTTGAAACTTTGCACACAAAGTGTTTGACAAAATGCCCAAATGAAAATTGTACTGATTATTGAGTTAGTTTAGGTTATGGAAATGATGTTCATTGAATTTTGATAAAGTGTATATTGAAATAACTAATACCACTGTCTAGCTGAAGCATCTTTGCCTGGAGACATAGCTCTTGGGGGAAGCGTGACACTGCTCATTGTAAGAAATTGTCACATTTGAACCTTAACTTTTATTTTTTTGTTATATTTTTCGTGCGTAATAACTTATAAATGTGATTTGTTTGGTTTGTACAGCGATGGTTTTTGCCGCATTTTCCTAAGTTTTACATTGTTGATCCAAATCCCAACTATATTGAAAACTATCCGGTGGCGGCGAAGTGGGCGTTACATAAGGGTCATGGAGAGGGGGTGACGTATCGCTCATTGCTTGATCGTATTCAGTTTGATGACGTATGTTGGAGGTCGTATGAAGAGCACAGGGAGATCTAGGGTTTTGAGGAGATTTTCTGGTATCCAGGTTGGGTTATGTGCGGTGTTGTTAGGGTGTACCATCACTTGCCTGAGAGAGTTTTGCGGCAGTACAGATACGTCCAGACCATCCCTAGACATCCGAAGGATTTTGTAGAGCTGCGACCGGCTCAGATTGTGCAGGCATTCCTTGACTTCCGCACTCACACGCTTAAGGAGCCCAATTGGGGTGAGCCGACAGGAGAGGAGACATGGCGGCTGAGGGATGGCTATGTGTTATGGGACACTAAGGTGTCTCACCCTCAAATTTTGCCACCTCTTCCAAGAGATCTTCTGAGGCCAGCAAATGAAGAGCAGCTCATTGCACAGCAGTGGGAGCGGTACGAGGCGAGAAACTCGCCTGATACCTATGACATGGTAGCTGGCGCTGATGAGCATTTGAGTTAGAAGGTGATGAGCCCTCAACAATTGTATGCGGCCTTGCGCCATGTTAGTGAGCAGATCATGCCGATATTGACCAGGATGTGAGGCCAGAGGCCGAGGAGGCGGCAACAACAACATCAGCATGACCAGGACCAGGACCAGGAGTAGGATTACTTGTAGTTGTTGTTTAGGACTTGTTTTTTTTTTATGTTTCGTATATTTATGACATTGGTTCGTATGTTTGTATTTTGATGACATGTTCTCGTACATTGACTTTAACTATGTTAGTACTTTTATGACGTATTGTAATGATTGTTTAATGTTCATGTGAAATATGGTCTCGTATTTTGACTTGTTTGTGTCGAATATTGATGATTCTGCAAAAATACAATGTTGAAACAGGTTAGCGAGCAAGTTTGCGATTCAGGCTGAATTATGTGTCAAATCGCATCCGAGCAGGTTTGTGTTATGTGTTTATTATGTGTTTAAAACACATAACAGGTCCAGAAGCAAGTGCTCTGCCATTTCAGGACTTTGAGACGCATCGACAGTTAACTGCCGAGGAAAAAGGAATTCGGCGGCAGTTAACTGCCGAGAGGTATTACGGTATTTTATATGTGTGTTTCAGCCTTCTTTTATGTGTGAACAACAATTTTCCATTCATATAGATATGGTTTTCCTTCAACAACAAAAAATATAGACAAATTCGTTTTTGCACTCCCCAAATTACTCACTAGTCTTGTTTGATGGCCATTTATATCACCATGAGAATTTTCCTAGAGTGAGCAATTGCATGAATTTTTTTGAAGTGAGAATCATAAATTAAATCAAAGTATGATAATTCCCTATTACATTTCACATATCAATGGATAAAAGCACATGATCCTTCCATGATATGCGTGTATGTATCATTTCCAACAGTTGATTTCCATCAATATCACAAAAGAAAGACAGATTTGCATTGCTCAAAGTATTGTTGTTTAATTACAATACCTTTTGACCTTTAACCTTATGTTCAAAACTAATAACCATAAACAACAATGAAAAATGTTCATTCCAATTTTATATTCCGACATCATTGAATTTTTACTTAATGAAGTCGTCAGTTTTTGTCAAATATAGTTGGCATGCATCCTAACGACAAGTTTGATTAAATCTCAGTTCCGTCCAATGCATATGTTTTGCTATTTTATTATAATTTCAACAAATTCCAAATTAATGTCTCAAAGTCTCTTATGGTCTACATACCCCTGATTTTTTTTATTAAGTTGTGGGAATGGAATATTTGGAATCCAATGTGTTATTAATTACTTGCATATACGTTGATAATTTTATTTTTAAGGAAATTGATAATGTTATTGGTTATCTATTTCACGCAATAATATTGTATAACCGGTTTCACTTAAAATAGATTAAGGAATGTATGATGAAACAAAATAACAGTTAATTATCAAGTACTTTGGAGTTTGGTTGAATACCGGTACTCTCTAGACGAAATTTATTTAATATTTGAATTCCTTTTAAAATAAATTAAGATGAAAATATGACATGTCATTGAATGATTAAATGATGAGTACATATTCAACCAAATACATAGATACCATGTGTTCACCAAAAAACAATTAATTGGTCCATTAAAAAAATGAAAACAACTTTTAATTCCGGAAAAAATAAGTGTGAAAGACGGAGAAAAAAATCCAAACGAATAGTTTTACATTATCACATCCTAATTTGTCCAACCCTATATTCCTCTAAGATGTATTGTATAGTCTACGTAGACCTCCCCATTTTTTTACGGTTAATTTGTTCAAAAGATGAAATGAGTCATTGTTATATGAATTGGCTGCGTCGTGTAGTTGATTATATAGTTTGTAATATTTTACATGAATTTTAGTTGACTTATTATGATAGTTTGGTAAGGTATGATCATGATTTGTTAGAGTTGGTTGCCACTCGAAATATTCAGTTATATTTGATTATTTAATGCTTTTTTATTATTAGGAATCAAACTCGATACTTAAGTGTTCACAATACTCACGTAACCTACATCAAATACTTATGTTAGATCTCGTGGTTGTGATTTTCTTAAGCTTATCTAATTAGTAAAAAAAATGTTTTTTTTTTGGTACTAAAGAGGGCCAAAGCCCAAAGAGAAAGAAAACTAAAAAAATTAAACGGACGTTCCTGGGCATGCAAGCCCCGAAAAAATCATCAAATAAAAGACTCTGAAGCTCACTAGGGGGATTCTCCAGAATATGAAAATCTAGAGAATCCATCGAAATGCTGAAATTAGCAAGTCAATCTGCACTTTTGTTGCCTTCACGC
>Ga0315913_1006703_pt1 | contig 13909 bp, 7 predicted proteins | sample MpolsnodulesMG_FD_207736 | JGI IMG/M metagenome (GOLD analysis project Ga0315913, IMG submission 207736) | Medicago polymorpha root nodule microbial communities from Los Angeles, California, United States - small nodules | ecosystem: Host-associated > Plants > Roots > Nodule | place: USA... | reverse complement strand
TGTTTCCTTCTTCTTCTTCTTTTTTATTTTTATTGAAAAATCAATCCATAATTATTAAGGTATTTTGGGACGTAGATGTAAGTTGGAGGTTTATGAGAATTACATAATATCATGTAAGAATGTAGGGGGTGAACCCATGGCTAATTAGGAAATGTTAAAAATGAGGTGAAAAAATAAATGGGTTATAAAAAGGGCAAAATTGAAAATATTAGTATTTTGTAGGGTGAAGATATAAATGTATGGGTATAGGGTAAAATTTCCTGGTTGCCGATAGTTAAAAAAATGGCCCAACAGTTAAAAAAACACATGTCCAATAGTTAAAAAGTAGCCCAATAATTAAATAAAAAAAACACACACACACTAGGTTGTCTTCTTCAACTTAAAGCCAAGGTAAACGCCACAGCGGGTAATAAAATACTCCCTTCGTTCCAGTTTAATTGAATCATTTTCTCATTTCACACAGATTAAGAAAAATGTATAAATGAAAGAGAGAGAAAAATAATTTTGAGTGTCTTTATCAGGTATTGGTGCATTCTTCTTTATCATAAATGTAAAGTATAATATATTGAATTGGGAGTGGTGAAAGTAATATTACTTAGAGTTATAAAGAAAAAAAAGTAATTAATATTGTATTGAAAAGTGAAATGACTCAATTATTTTAGGACACTTTTTTTTCTGCAAATGACTCAGTTATTATGGGACGAGGGAGTATATGTTATTGCTCCTGTTCCACAGTGAAGGGGGAATAGAAACTACTGAAAAGGTAAGGATAAGAAAAGGAAGATGGAAGAAAAACAAAAGAGATTTGAGGTAAAAGAAATAGAGAAAGAGGTGAAGCAATTATGGAAGAAAATAAGTAATTATTTAATTGCCAACCAGCAACAAAGGTAGAATTGATTTCGAGTTCACTATGAAAGCTAGAATTTTTTTCTTAGAATTAATTTTGGAAGCTTAGTGTGTGTTTGATTGTGCGGTGGAGAAAATTAATTTTGATAAAGTTTATTATGTATAATTGATTTTGGTTGAAAATGATTTTGACTAAAACTAGTTCGTGTTTGAACATATTTATGTAAAAATGAGTTGAGTTATAAATTTTGTGTGTGAAAATCAATTTTAGAATAACAGACTACAAATCGTATCTTTAAGTAGAATCAATTCTTGAGATAAAATTAATTATAATCGACATCAACCAAAATGTCATAATCAATTCAACACCTCCAAAGTCAATTTTGATCCTTTAGAAGTAGAGTCAATGGTGCACTAAATTAATATGAGAAAAGAGAATTAAACATGTTGCAAAATGAAAGAATCACATTTAAGACTACAAAACACACATCTATGGTTAACAAACGTGAAACCAAACGACCACTTAGTCTTGTATCAAAATCTTCGAATGACGTTATAACATTCTATCTCTCTCAAGTTCTATATCACTATGTTTGGATTACAAAAGAAAGTGAGATAAAGAAATTTAAAGTATAACCAAAAAAAGAGAATAGAAAGTGAAAGGAATATATAGTTGTTTAGTTTAAGAGAAAGGGAAAGAAATATAGTTGTTTGATTTTTATTGAGAAACTCTAATTGAAATTTAGGTGAAGCTTTTTTATATTTCAGTTAAACAAAATTAGCAATTTTGCAAATTTAATTACAAGAGTTTTAACAATTTTTTTATATAAAATATTCAGTTTTTAAAATAAATTTTAAACTAGAAAATGGTTAATGGCATCCGTTAAAAACTTTAATATAAACATAATACGTGCTTCACGTCTTGACCTAGTTTACACACGTTAATGCAGTGTGCTATTGTTTTTGTCAGTGTTATAAATTATTAACATTTCCAGTATGTGGGTTAATTTCGTCTTTTTCATCAAAAATTGGTCTCGTCTTTCATGTTTCCGTCTAGCCCAGAGGGGAAAGCTATTTTTTGTGGACCCCGGTTGAAACTTTCTTTCCTCTCCCCTTTATAGTTGTATCAAATGATGGCATGTGGATCTTTCGATTGAATTTCTTTCCCTCTTGTTATCTTTCCACTAAACCAAACATAGGGTATGTGTGTCACATCATTCTTTTTTTATGAAAATATCACATCAAGTTGGTCTATTTAGTTGTTATTTTTCAAGCATGTGATATGATGAGTTACAATGTGACATATGTGATTGGTTAAATTGTTGAATAAGTTGGTCTTGGAAGTTTTATTGCCCTCTCGTGTACATATTGAGGTTTAACATGTCCAATAAACATTTTTAGTTGTTTAATAAGATTGGTTTTTTTTTGGAATTGGACCGTTCAAATTAGTCCGCTCTTGAGCAGGATGTTGAGTTTTTTTTTTTTTGAAAAAAAGTTAGTCTCTGGACCCCTACAAATAGATCAATTTCAAGACGAAAAATAAGTACCTCCAAAAAAAATAAGAAAATGCAATAGCCACTAAAAAGAATGTAATATGTGAGTGTGGTGGACAACACAACAATACCAATATTTTCAATAGATAGCTGCAATTACAAACATTGTATGAAAATTTCTGGAACAATTTTCTTATTCAGGTATGGATCTACTCACATGAAATTGGGGCGATTGCCCCAACTAATGTTTGTGTTATATTTGTTAAAGTATTGAATATTTTAATTAGGGTTTTGATAGAAGCCACACATAAAGGTCTTTTAGCAACTCACATCTCAATATGTGATTTCCACTTTTTAGTTATAACTTTGTTAAAAGACACCTTCATAAAAATTAGTTGGTGTCTTTTAACAAATGCTCATAGAATAACTTGCTAAAAGACACCTTCATAAAATGTGTCTTCTAGCAAAACCCTTTTAATTACTGTCCTCTCTTAAAATATTAGATTGCCTTATTAACCCGAAATTTATACCATAAGATGAGTTTTACAAAATCAAACGTGCAAATGCATTTGAGATGAAATTTTGAATGATATTTTCACATACATAGAGAGAGATATTTCTTATGTATTTTTTCCAAAAAATAATTTGAACAACAAATTAATTAAACATAATTTCTTTTACGAAGATGGTGCATAATTTTAATTTTAATTTTAATTTTTATCGTAATGTGATGTGTATGAAAATAACACATGAAAGATTCCAGTTGTCTATGTAGTATTGGGTTAGACAACGCACTACAGCATGAGGTATCCATGATTCATAGCACAAAAATGGTTGCCTCTTCACCACTTCGTTGGGGACAGCCTTTTGCTTCGTGTGTTTTTGGAACTATAATTGTTGGCATGTCAATAATTATCATTAAAGGGCTAAAACGATCTCAAGGGCCAAATGCAAATGACAAAATGTTAATGGTAGTTTGGTTGTATTGATTGATAAGATGATCAATGGTCTGGAAGTAAAAGTAAATAAAAATTTCAAAAAAATAAAAAATACTTTTTTTTTTGAAACAGAGAAAGAATAAAATGTTAACATAGTAAGATTTGACAAATGGTAACAATTTTTTTCCCACTAAAAATGCTAGCAATGATCATAAATAAGGAATCAAAAATATAAAATAGGGTTTTGTTAATTTGTATCTCCATAAATTTTGCATTAAAGACTCTATCAACTAGACTCTAACCCGTGCGATGCACGGGTTTTTGTAGAGTTTTATATATAAAATATTAAATTGGCTATGTTATTAATCCTAGAGTTACATTTAAATTCAGAAACAATCAAACTAAGTGACAATTAAGAGTGATCGACATGCACAATCTCAAAGAAGCAAATTAACAACATTTAGTTTGCATCAACAAAAATTAATATGGAAATCAACAAAAATGAATATGGAGTCAAAGTCATTACTTTGCCAAAATAAAGTAATGTTATGGTCTACTATAGTGATTTTTGCAAATAAAAAGTTAGAACAAAAACTTCATGTTATATAATATAAGAGAAATAAAGAGGCTGACAAAATTACAGGAAAAAGTGAAGTTTCTAATGAAAAAATTATCATATGGATCAGTCAAATTATCTACAATTTTAAAGATGCAACTTTAATATCGTAACACGTAGTTAGCGTACACAAAAAAAAAAAAAGAACTACTATCAATAAAGGTACCGCTAATAATAAAAAATAACTGTTATGAGAGAGGAAACCGTTAGGGCGGTTGGGGCTTTAAAAAAATGTTTTAGTCATGTATTTCATTTTTGAAAGCAACAATATTTCAACAAAAATAGAAGTGGCATAGTGGTTATAGTTGCAAACCGTAAGCATATGGTACCTTGTTCGATTTCTTGAACTGTTTAACATTTATATATACTAAATATCAAACTGGCTATATTATTAATTTTAGAGTTACATTCAAAGTCATAGAAACAATCAACTAAGTGAGAATTGAGAGTGACTGATATGTAAAATATCAAAAAAGTAAATTAGAAACATTCAGTTTGCATGAAGAAAAATGAAAATGGGATCAAACTTGGAAATAAACACAATAAAAATGAGTGTTAGTGGCTTAAATAAAAGACATTTAGGATTGATTGCATATGCATTTTAGAATCGACAATGTTTCAATAAAAATGTTAGTGGTCTAGTGGTAAAAGCTTTAGAGGAGTTGTCATGGGTACCTAGTTCAATTCCCTACAAACCTTTTTTTTCAAAAAAAATATTTAGTCCCGCCAAAAAGGACGGAATTAGGGTTAATTAGGGTTGATTGAAGACTATCTAACATTTATAGATATAAAGATAAAGATGTACCACGCAATGATCGAGGAGAGTGAAAGGACTAGTTTGTCCAAACAGTTACACAATTTCAAATTTCATATATCAAAATGAAAGTTTACTCTTATAGGCATTTCAATTTCATAATTGATACAATAACCATTTTGAATGGTATTTTACAATTTAGACCGTACATATTTGCTAATTTGTAAATATAAGAGATAAGAGACTATTTTAAAATACGCTTACCATTTCAATGATTAATTTACCTATTTGGCCAATAGAAAGATATTAACATTAAGGGTACGTTTGATGATCATGACATAATATGATATATTAATCATACTCTGCTTAATTATCATGTTTGATGCATTAAAGTGATAAGCTAAAATAAATTATTTTTTTATCTTATCTTGACTTTTCTTTGTAGTTTTTATCCCGGGTATAGGTCGGGTTAGAAACTATCATGATAGCATAAGAAGATCATTCCTTAAGGTGTGTTTATTTCAAGTTATATTTGTTGATTCCCGCGAATAAAATGATAGGAATAAATATGTCTATGTTTGTTACAAGTTTACTAAATTTTATAACGGGGTATAAAACGTTCCTGGGAATAGAAAAAATTTCCTAAGGAAAAGGGTGGGAATAAAGTTCCCATGGAGATGAAAATAAATTCATAAATAGTTACCTATTATAATCTCTATTTTTATGCTTCCTAGGAATATTATAAAGTTAACCAAACATATTTTTCCTAAATACCTTGGAATAAAATTCCCATCTTTATATTCCAAGGGATGTTATTCCTTGAAATAAATTTGGTAAACTTGAAACAAACACACCATTAATAATTATCATGACATTCTGTCATTTTTAAATGTTGTCATTTTTAAAATAATGGTATCATATATTTGTTATTATAATTAATTACATGCCGTTTTTATAATATTTAATTAATTATAAGAGTAATTTTTTCATTTAATTATAATGACATCGCGTTTGTTACCATGTGAACGTCAAACACATGATATGATTAATGTTTATTATGTTCATATCATATTTTGTCTCTATCCAGCTTCATATCCTATTACATCTCTATCTATCCCGACCATCAACAGACCCTAAGATGTCAAACAAATCAGTACATTTATTTCAAAGATTTAATTTCTTGAGTGTATAAAACTTGACTCAATTCTAAGACCTCGTGTTTTATTTTTCTTGGTGTCAATTTTAATGTAGTAGTTTAACTTCAAAAAAGAGAAAAAAGACCTAGCCTATCGTCCAATACAAAATTATTTAGTTTAACATTTTATACGATCATCCAAATTTAAATTCGGGATCTTTCATTTGTATTTGTGTGAGTTTTTAAACGATAATCGTTAACCCCCTAACAAAATCGGCGAGTAAACCGTTAAATTGGTCTCTGTTTTTGTAAGACACTATCAAATTAGTATCCGACTCTATTAATACAAGCTAGTCATTGTCTTTGTTAAAAGTTTTTCAATTAAGTCCCTCATTATGTGACAAAAAACATAAAGACAATGACCGAATTGAGAAAATACTAATAGAGTCAAATATTAAATTAAACATCTGTTTGGTTGTGCACCCAATATCCAATTATCGTGTCTAGAGGCAGCGCAGTTTCAAGAAGCTTTACATTTAAGCTTTTTATTTAACGTGCGGCTACGTCCAACCAAATGCGAGAAGAAACACATACTAAAAATGATTATTAAAAAGATATGAACCAATTTGATGATTTATCTTGTTGTACTACTCTTATTATCGAGTACTAGTAGGATTTTGACCCCTAAGCTAGGCCTAGGTGAATCTAGTGTAAGTAAGCAAGTTTGAAGGCCTTGAGGTGTGTGTTCGTTCGGTGATTATATATGGAATGAATTTATCTTCCGTAAACAGAGGGGACACAGAAAGAAACAATACAACTACCATGTTATGTTGACTCTCTTTTAATAATATCCATTCCAATCAATCATGCTCACAACAACAAAATAGTATTAACCTTTTCTCTCTCTTGTTGTTTTTGCCGCTAGTACTTACTTGTTTTGTTTGTGATCAAAGAAGAACGAACCTCACAACTCTCTCTCACCTTCCTCTTTTCCAATACAATCTGTCACCTTTTTCGGATATAAATTATTCATCTCCTTTTTTTTAGCAAATTCTCTATCCTCGTTGTATTTTATTTTTTTTGCATCCCTTCGGTTAATGGAGGAGAAGGTGGTGGTTTGAATTTCATTTCATTTCATCAATCTTCTCCTACAAACCAGAAAATGGAAGAAAATCTTTGTCTATGAAGGGAATTTTTTGATTTCTTATTCATTTTTGGTATGATTGTAAATGTTGTTGTATTAGGAAATAGAAAAATTGGGTGTTTTTTCATTCTTTACAAGGAATATTAAGATTTTGATGTCAGGGACACGATATCCGCTTCGTGAATTGTGGATTCTTCTTTAAGGTACAAAGATTTGCTTTGAAAATTGTGTGTTTTTATTTGCTTAAAAAAAAATGTTAATGATTGGTTTTTTAATATTTAATGAGCAGTTTGAGACACAGGAATTCTACAGTTGCCTAGGTTTAAGGTTTGTGGAGAGAACCTCAAGAATCCTGTGAGGGTGGTTTTGACGGTTGCAACCAATTTCTTTTGATGTTAGAGAAATCTTAATTGAGTTGTTGTTGGTTTGGTGGATTGAATAAACGAGTGAATGATTGTATATATAAGCATTTTTAATTGATTAAGGTTTGAAGATTTCACGTCAGATGATTTTTTTTTCAAAGAGTGAAATTTGGGATTTTTTATAAGGCTGTGTGTGAAGGAACCTTGGTCCTGATTCCAATTTCTTGATTATAGTTAATTGTTGTGTTGATTAATAATTATTGAGGGAAATGAAATTTCTAAGCCTGGTTGGGAATTCTTTTGGGTGTTCTGCATCTGGGGAGAGACTAGTTTCTGCAGCAAGAGATGGTGATGTTCAAGAGGCTAAGGCCTTGTTAGAATATAATCCACGTCTCGCAAGGTATTCAACTTTTGGAGTTCGTAATTCTCCTTTACATTACTCTGCAGCTCATGGCCACCATGAGGTATATAATTACAATTCAATGCACCTCATTTTCTTGTATCATGATTTTTGCAATTAGTCTTTAACATATCTATCTATTGTGTTTTGCATTGTAGATAGTGTATCTCTTGCTTGAGTCTGGTGTTGATATTAATCTCAGGAATTATCGTGGTCAGGTAATCCAATATTATTCTGTTTCAGTGTTCTTTTCCTTAATTTAGTTGACTATATCTATCGTCGCATAAATGCAAAGTTATAGCTCAATCTAGCATAGTCATGTCAAATAGCAGCTATAGCATGACAGATTGACGGAGTTTGGACAAACTGCTACTGTTTTACGGTATACAATTTATTACAAATTGTTGTCAAATTGTGCCTACAACGGCGCTGTAGCATAGGAGAATTCAAACAAACCACTATTCTCCGCGTTTTTCCCTTGAAAACATTGATCTAGCACACAACCTTATGTTCATTGTCTAAAACTGTACATTCTAATGTTAAATGCTTTAAACTTTTGTTGTTTTGGATATGAACAGCACCATGTTTCTTTCATTTAGGGAGGGAAACTTCTTTTACTTACTTTACAGTTTATATCATTAACAGACTGCATTGATGCAAGCCTGCCAACATGGTCATTGGGAGGTGGTTCAGACCCTGATTATTTTTAAAGCCAATGTAAGATCATCACTGCAAACCGATTTTGTGCTATTTTATCAACAATGTGATAAATTTTTGGTAGAATGAGTTGTATAAAAAATTGCTTGTTAAATTGGACTGCAGATTCATAAAACAGATTACCTAAATGGAGGTACTGCCCTCCATTTGGCTGCTTTAAATGGCCACACTCGGTGCATTCGGCTAATCCTTGCAGACTATATACCAAGCATCCCTAACTTTTGGGATATATTACAGACAGGTGATCAGCCATCAATCTCAGAATTTGATCAAAGGTACTCTCACTCAGAAGTTCTATTGTAGCCATCCATTATAAACTGTTGCAGTAAGTTAATTCTGTCTTTGAATGGTTGCATTCAAAGTGGTGTTTGCGAGGTAATTAACAAAACTTCTGATGGAGGCATCACTGCACTGCATATGGCAGCATTGAATGGCCATGTTGAAAGTGTGCAGTTGCTCTTGGACTTGGGAGCTTCTGTGTCCGAGGTTACCGTAGAGGATGGAACTACTATTGATTTAATTGGTAATTATTTATCATCTCCTAGTTCATGTGATTAAGTGATGTCAAATACTTGCTTTGGAAAGTCGGCATTTATATTCCTACTATCTGTCAATTGTTTCCATATCCATGTGTGCTTCTTTATTGTACTTTACTACTTTTGGAAACATGCATAATTGGTATTGTAACCAAACCTACACACCCTGGCCATTTCTCATCAATATTGTTCAACATTTGGTTTGTAGAGAAATTTTAGGAAGTGCGTAGTTGAACTTGATAGCTAACTTACTTTACAATGGCTTGGCACAACAAAATTTGTAGTGGTAGAAATTCAACTGCAACTCATGCTTGGATTGGCGTTGAGTTTGACCAAATCACGCTGGCACGGTGATTTTATTGAAGCTTCAAAGTGTACGTTTGTTAAAACCATGGTGGCCCTCCGTGATTCTGCCAATCTCACCCCCCAATCTAAACATTTACTATATTCTAAACCAAAACTGTTAATTTATCCTCATATAGCATGAGCTGGAAGAACAATGAACTAATACTAAAAACCTTCCCATCATATTCCATTATCTACATTCTACACATTGCACTGTTTTCCTCTTGTCTAATGTTTACTAAGCACAACCTTGGTGTCTGAGTGGGTTTTTCTCCCTCTTTCATCTACTTCTAAATCTTAGCAGTATAGCTCTCAGTAAACATTTATTGAATTCAAGTAGGAGAGAGATTTGAACTAATTTTTTCCCCTTGTACTACATAAGAGAAAATGCTACATGTTTAAAGTGGACCCCTAATTTAATTAGTTTGATCTCCACTAACCGCTATCTCTTTTTATTTACAGGTTCTGGGAGCACTCCACTCCATTATGCAGCATGTGGTGGAAATGCACAATGTTGTCAAGTGTGTTTCTATTTTCCTTTAGAAGACTGTTTCATATTAGGATAAAAATATAATTTTGGAACTGAATATATTGCTGCTCTTCATATTGAATTTACATTTATTTTTTATTGTGTATTCAGCTATTGATTGCCAAGGGTGCTAGTCTGACTGCTGAGAATGCAAATGGGTATGTATAAATACATAGTATTTGTTAAGTTTGATGTGTGATAAACTTACCTTATTTACAGCTTGGCATGTTAAAGATATAAATATTATGATCTATTTAGATCATAGGAAATTTAATAATCTTTACCCTTTGTTTTAACTTAATACGAGATTCACTATCTATCGTATTGGAACTATGTACAATTTTATAAGTTTATGTATGGAACTTTGTTGTACTTGCATGTAGCAAACAGAGATTTTTATTGTCTCAAGCACTATGTATCTTAGATGGATTTCAAATTGTTTAGTTTACTCTATTGATTTTGTTTTGAAGATGGACTCCCTTGATGGTTGCTCGTTCATGGCATAGAAGTTGGCTTGAGGACACCTTAAAAACACCTCCAGCCGTAAATTTACAAGTTCTTCCGTCGCCATGTATATCTCTTCCACTTATGAGCATTGTCAAAATTGCTAGGTATGTGTCTTTCAGAGCCATCCTCTCAAAATTCAACCAATTTCTTTCTTACAATCAATAACCTTTCAAGATTGATATTGGTTGACAGCAGCTTTGGGCTGTAAGGGAAAAACCATGTGAAAAATTGTTTTCATAGAAATTAGCATCATTTGATTTTAATAATGACATTTATTTCCATGAATTTATTGACTCTGCTCTGATTTCAAGTTAACTAGCAGCCAGCAAGTGGATTTAACTGATTATACTTTGAATGTGGTGACAAGCATGATTATCAAAGAGTTCTGAATAAAATTCTACGATACTAGGAAAAATTTACTCGAATTTATGTTCATTTGGTTGTTGTTCATGTGATTATGTGCATATTTGGTTGAGTTATAGATCTTCAAAATAGTTTTTGCCAATACTATGGTGTGGAGAGATCCCTAGCTCAAAAACAAACAAACTATTTGTTGCTAACTAGAGGAGTTTAGTCTTTTTAAGGTTCATTAATTACATATTTAATTTCAGAGTGTCAAGCTTCACTGAAAGTGCTTTGATATTTTCATTTCATTTATAGTTTAAACCAAATTAGGTTATATTTGTTCAAATCAACCTATTAGATTATCAAGTTTTTAAGTAAATGAAACGGGACACACTTCTAATATTTTAATGCACTTATGTTGATAATAATGAGTGAACTTACTACATAATTTTATCTATACTTGATTTGATCAAAGCTACTTTACCCTGCTTCAAATTTTATGTATTCCAAAGGTTACTATTATTGATCTTTCCCTCTTCTTGCTTATGTTGTTATCAATTCCTAACAGAGAATGTGGCTGGAGGACAAGTGAATTAGCACCTATATGCTTAGATCCATGTGCAGTTTGTTTGGAAAGGAAATGTATGGTCGCTGTAGAAGGTATAACACACTTTTAATTTACACTCAATGCTGATATAGATGCTTTTACATGGAAAAATGATCTGGACTTTTAAGATGCTTAAACTTTTTATGTGCAACAATTGCAATGTCAAGGAAGCTTGCTCTCATTACCAGAAAATACATTCAAAGTAGATATTCTCAAAAATCTAAATGTTCTATTTACAATATCTAGTCATTTCATTTTGACTGATATATTTATTTACATATATTAAGTAATTGGTCAGGCTTGGATATGTTTTCTACAAATGGTATGATTCTGTCAAATAATAAGAGCAAATAATTAAAAAGTAATGGTGACAGCACATGTTCACACACCAAAAACAAATGGAAAAAACATAACTATGCTTCTATGTTGGTAATGACAACCTTTGAATCAATGGTAAAGGAATAGAGCCATAGAGAAACGTATTTTGCAAGTGTTTCTATATGGAGTTATTGCACGGTCATATCCCTTTCTCACCACCAGACATTGCTCAGTTTTTATTTTCCATGAACGTGTTTGGTGTCAAATCCATGTGATCCTTTTTTCTTCCATTTATTTCATTTTATATTTTCATGTCTTTTCTCTTCAACCTCTACTGGTTTATAATTTTACACCCCATATTTTGTCATATACCTCTTTGTATTTTATTGGCAAAATTATGCCACACATTAGAACCAAAATGACAACGTGATTTTGTTGAAACTAAATGCAGCTAAGTTACAGTGGTCCTATGTGCGATTTTGTCATATACAAGTCAACTCCAACACTAAACCAATATTGTTAATGTGACACCCCATAGACCTATGACATCGGAAATTATTGTTATCGGAAATTACTATTTATGTGGACTAATGCATATGATAAATTGATAATGTAGGTTGTGATCATGAATTCTGTACACAGTGTGCCTTGTACCTATGTTCCACAAACTCAACTTCAACAAGAACAAATGGTCCCCCAGGTTCAATAGCTTGTCCTCTATGTCGCCGCAGTATAGTCTCATTTGTTAAGCTTCCAGACACAAGACCACTACCAAAAGTAATGCAAAGGACAACAACAAACTTGTCCTTAACATTTTGCACGTGTTCAAGTGAAGTTCTTGGTGATTCCACTGACATGACAACACCATTTTGCAAACCAATAACTTCACGTGGATCCAAATTTTCTTCCCCTTCAAGAAGATTTCGTTCCTTGAGTTGTCAATTCTCTTCATTCAGACTCAACTCTAGTCTCTGTTTGGGAGCTGATGTTACTCCTTCATTGGTTCCTTGCACAAGTGCTAGTAGAAGAAACTTAAGGAACCATTTGACAAGATGTTCTGGTTCTGGTTTTGGAAGATCAAGTTCTCAAACTGAGAGAAGGAAATCATCTTGGTTTTGTTCTTTCAATCAATCCGTTTCTACAGGAAGTGGATGCTGATTAATTATTCCTTTTTGGTTCTTTTTATGCCATTCCTTTTACCTTTACAACAATATATTAAAGCAATACAAAAAATTCTAAGTTATATATACATGATTTTAAAATATCATTTTGACACGTTATTAGCTTGTGAATAACATCACAATTGTTGGGCAAGCATTCTTTTGTTTTGGCAACATATTTATATTACTATAGTCTTTCTTATTTCATGTACATGTCCACATGTTTTATGCTCTTGTTTTTTTTTTACTAAACATTTTTATTTTACTTTGTTCATTACATTATATTATTATGTGAATATACAATAAGGCTGTTCGTTTATGCCAATCAACTTAGAAGTTTCTCCACGAAATAAAAATGATCTATAAATAAGGAACATAATTGATCTGGATTAAACAATTGATCTTGGATGATTATGCAGAAGCATTACATGAGGTTCATAAAGAAAATATGTACAAATACACTTCATCATACAAGCTTAGGCAACAGCCATGCTTACAGACAAACATCAACTTATAACTAGATGAAACTAAGCTCAGGAGGAATAGGTAAAGTTAAAGAGAATGGGAGTAGTCCACAAGGTGAGAGGAGAAATTTTTTCTAAAACAACAAAATTAAAAGATACTACTAAGAAAATAAAACTAAAAAAGCCTTGCAAGGTCAAGAAAAAAAATAAAAATAAAAAAAACTATAATAAAGCTCAGTGAGGATATCGCCATCAAAACCCTACCTCCACCTCCAATTTCTACAGTGAAAACCAATGAATCTTATCACACAGAGCTCATACAACAGTTGGAGATGCTTGATGCCATTTGAGGGAGATTCTTGTGTAGTTGGTACCAAAAGCATATTGAGTTTAAGAAGTGACAAGTATGGTGTGGAACTCTAACTTATGGACAATGAAGGATGTGTTTGAGATGTTATAGCTAGGCAAATGCTATGATATAAATAGGCAAGTGGAGTTGCATGAAGAGCAGATGGATGTAGTTGTTTTATTTATTATTTATATTTATTTACTTTAGAATTATATTGTTTTCTCTTAGCTCATGCTAACCTATGTCTCGGAACATTTGTTCGGTAAAAATAGAAAGAAAATATTGTATCAAAAATAACTCTTTTTTAATTTAAAAAAAAAATTGAATTCACAATTTTTAAAATA
>Ga0315913_1006702_pt1 | contig 13909 bp, 13 predicted proteins | sample MpolsnodulesMG_FD_207736 | JGI IMG/M metagenome (GOLD analysis project Ga0315913, IMG submission 207736) | Medicago polymorpha root nodule microbial communities from Los Angeles, California, United States - small nodules | ecosystem: Host-associated > Plants > Roots > Nodule | place: USA... | reverse complement strand
GGAAATAACCATATTTATATATTTTATGAAATATGAGACAATTTAAAATAATATGAAGTATAAAACTAATGATATTAGTTGTCAATTAATCTAGTAATATGGTAAAAAAAAAACATTTTTTTGGTAGTAAAAATAAACATTTTAATTAGATTAATTGGGGAGACCATGACCTAACAATACTTAATGAAACATTTTAATATACTTTAGTTATAGGGTAAAAAAAAAATTGAAAATGTGGGGGGACCATGGCCCCTATAGGCCCCCCCAATGCCTCCGCCACTAGTTGTAAGATTATACATGATGTCATAAGAGTCCCACTTGAAGTGGGTCAATGAAGCCTTTAATCCATTAGTACAAACAAGATTAAATCAAGCTACTCAGTAGTAATCCATTGAGAAAACACAAGTGGCAATTTGACTCAATTTTATTATTTATTAATGTTGTCTTTATTTTAATTACTATATTTTTAATGATATTCGAGTGAAAATTTTAAGAATCAATAATGATATAATCTATGATTTCATTATAGATCGTATCATAAGAGTCTCACAATGACAAGAGTTTTGGATCTTTTTAATTTTATTATTTAATATATATAAAATAGACTACGTCTTAAGAGTCTACTCGAAGAAGAGTTTCAATGAAACCCTAAGGTCCTGTTTGGTTTGAGCTTATTTTGAGCTTATGAAAAATAGCTTATGTAAATAAATAATCTTTTATTTTAATTTATAAGCTCTCACTAGCGAAAATCGTACCTTTATAAACTGTTTTTTCATAAACAACCTTAAAAACTTATAAATAATACATAAAAACTTATTTATTTACATAAGCTATTTTATATAAGCTCTAAAATAAGTTAATCCAAACGGACCCTAAGTCTATTAGTAAAGAAAGCTCAAATCAAGTTACGTAGTGGAATTAGATCGAAAAGGATAGAAGAAGCAATTTGATAAATTAACACGTATTTTGAAACCCAAGAGAAAAAAGTGAGTCATTGTGTAATTTTTCCATGTTGATGTTGTATTTTGAGTTGTAGTTACTTGATTATATTTTATGATTAAATTACCACAATCGGCATCCATTATGAAACAATGTAAGCTTGAAGCTTTTTTTTTTTAAAGAAATAAGCTTGAAGTACCAGACACAATTTTATTATTTATTAATGTTGTCTTTATTTTAAATACTATATTTTTAATTTAAAATTGAATTATGATCAGTCTATAATTAATTTGTTAATATTGATTTGATTTTAAATTTAAATTAGAATTAGAATAACTTTCTTTTATTAAAATTTGAAATTTGGATTTAATTATCGTGTGTTTAGAAGAGATCTTTTGGGTCAATTCAAACTGAAATATCTTGTATATTGTATTCCCTTAGTTTTGAAAGATTAAATTATCGATTACACATGAATTTTGTATAACTTGACAAGAGAATTATCTTTGTTATACCGAGTTTACATAATTTGAAGATAGAATTCTCTTTGTTCCGACTTCCGATCTACCAAGTTTATCCGTCCATGACACTCAACTAGACTTACCAACTAAAATGTTTATAGATTCCTGTGAATTTAACTCAGTTGATAGAGATAATGCATAATATATATAAGATTTGGAATTCGAATCTCAGACATCAAAAGAAGAGACTAAAATGTTTATAGGTGATCGTAGGATGATTCAAATCACACAAATATTCTTGCTCCATAAAAACAAATGAGACTCAGCCGTCCATAATATTTGGTTCTTGCTCTCGTTGGCATTAAATAAAGGTTTCCATTTATGAATGTCAAAAGTATTTTCTTAGGGAATGAATGTCAAAAGGAATATCATAAGAAAAGTTAGGAAATTAATAAAAGTATTTGAATTTTTCCAATCTTCATAAGAAGAGTTAGGAATTTAACACGTTTTTCACCTAATTTTTTAAATACCTTCCGAAAATTCAATGCACCTTTAAACATTAAGCAGGCAAAGTTTTGTGACATCATTTACCTCGAGTAACATAATACAACGAAGTAAAGTTACAAAAGAATTTGGTTCAACATAAATAGAATAAATTAGGTACTTCAACAAAAGTAGAAATAACAAGTCAAACATTCCCGTGAGTTTTAACTCAATTGATAAGGATATTATATATTATATGGAGGAATTGGAGTTCGAACCCTGAACACTCAACTTCTTTACAATTTAATTGTGTGAGTTTTAACCACTAGGCTACTTGACAAAAAAAAAAGTCAAACAAAAATAAATTTTAAACCTGCATGTCAATAGAAATAAGGCTGATTCTAAAAATAGAAAAATCCAAAGTCGACCTAAAAAACATGAAAAAATAAGAAAAATACAACCTCTAGTCACTTTTAAAAAAAAAACTTTTTGTCACTATTATAAAAAAAATCAATTTTAATATTTATAGAATATTATATATCTAATTATTATTAACCAAATGCACGTGAATTCTGTTATACATGCTAATCATCATCTATTTCAATGACGTGGATCCAAATAACTTCAGATTGATAGATACATGTAGAGAGGCCACCTGCTATCATATGAATTGAAGAGTCTTTTTCATGGTGACTTTAAATTTAATACTCAACAAAAACTTGATACTTTGGATTTAAGAAATTAGACCTTCCTATAAATGTCGTCTTCAAGGTTTCCTCAGCCTTTTTTTACCGACTCTACTTGTTCAATTGCCAACGTATCATACATACAATAAACCACATATTTTACTCATTGCTGAACCTTGGATGCTTTTTGAAAAATTCCAACGTATCATACATACAATAAACCACATATTTTACTCATTGCTGAACCTTGGATGCTTTTTGAAAAATTCCCTAGAAATTGGTTTCATAGACCGTAGACTTAATTACACTTTTGTCCCTTTAAGTTTTTTAAAGTTGTGATTTTGGCCCCTAAAAAACAACTCTTTTTAAGCCCCCTAAGTTTACTTTCTGTTGCAATTTTGGCCCACTAACCCAATTTTGACTCAGTCAACGCTGACGTGGAGGTCACGTGTGTAATGTTTCAATTATTTTTGTATTTTTTAATATTTTTTATTTTGTAATTAAAAAATAAATAATAAATAAAAATTGTAATTATTATTTTTTTATTTGTAATAAAAAAAACAAAAAAAATTATTTTTTGTAATAAAAAAAAAGCAAAAAAAAATTGTAATTATTTTTTTTATTTTTAATAAAAAAACAAATTTTTTTGTAATTAAAAAAACAATTTTTTTAATTACAAAAATATTATTTTATTTTTTAAATTAAAAAAATAATTTAAAAAATAAAAATATAATAAAATAAATTTTTTTACACACGTGTCTGTTAACTAGGCCAAAATTGACGTGGGAGGCCAAATTTGCAACATAAATTAAACTTAGGGGGCCTGAAAAAGAGTTGTTTTTTTAGGTGGCCAAAATCACAACTTTGGGAAATTTAGGGTGCCAAAAATGTAATTAAGTCTAGACTAAACTATAAACTTTTTTCAACCAACCTTATACCTAACCTATGGTGCCTTTGTACAAATCAAATTAACCCTACTATTCTCTCTATTGATGACCAACAAGTAACCTTTAACATAACATATAACAATAGTAGTTTTTGTATTGCTGATATATATGCATCCACTAATTATATCCGTAGAAGACAGTTATAACATGCCTTTGAAAACCAACAAAACCAAACAACTTTACCCTGGTGTACTATTGGTGATTTCAACACTATTCTAGGATCTCATGAACACATGGGCGCTTTCCCTCCTGCTAGAGGGCCAATGATGGACTTCTTTGATTGGTCTGATATATGTTATTTGTTCCATTTACCCACTAGAGGGGTTCAATACACATGGTCTAATGGTAGAAGAGATGCTAGATTAACTGAATGAAGACTTGACAGAGTAATGTGTAATAAAAAAATGGATAGATATGTGTAGCTCTCTTGATGTTTCATCCCTTATCAGACACAAATCTGATCACTTCCCCATTCTCCTTGACTTTGAAACCTCCTACACAAGATTTATGTCTCAGTTTAAATTTCTTAATATGTGGACTCTTCATGAAGGATGTAGGCAAGTCATTCAGGATAGTTGGAACACTAATGTAGTTGGGTGCCCTATGTTTGTCTTGAATCAGAAGTTAAAGATTTTTAAACAAAACTTCAAAGTGTGGAACAAAAATGTTTTTGGAAATGTACACTTACTTGTCAAAGATGCTGAGCAGAAGTTAAATGTGATACAAAATGAAATTGACTGCAATGGTATCAATGATGTGGTCATGGAGCATCAGAAATTGACACAAATTCAGCTTGAACAAGCTCTAGTTATAGAAGAGGAATTTTGGAAAGAAAAAGCAAATGTAACTTGGCACTCCGAGGGTGACAGGAATACAAAGTATTTTCACAGACTATCAAAAATCAAACATACATCCAAACTTATAACCACCATCAAAGATGGAGATAACATGCTTTCTGATCCAGAGCAAATCACTACGCATATAACTAATCACTTTCATAATCTTTTTTCTACTAATAGTGTTGTGTAGGATTTGCAGGTGGACAACTTGACTGAAGGAATCATCCTTAATCTTATCACTGATGAAATCAATAATGTTCTTACAATGCTCCCTTCCCCAGCTGAAATCTACAAAGCAGTGATGGCAATGAATAAAAATGGAGTGTCTGGACCTGATGGATTTGGAGGTACCTTTTACCAAAATTACTAGGACATAGTGAAAGATGATGTGATTAAAGCAGTTTTGGAATTCTTTACAAAGGACTGGCTTTTCCCCAACTTTAATGCAAATGAAATTGTGTTAATTCTAAAAGTTTCTGATGCACTCACAGTTGGCCAATATAGACCTATAGCAGTAGCTAGCTTCAAATTCAAGATTATATCCAAAATTTTAGCTGACTGATTGGCTCCTATCATGAAGAATATCATTTCGCCGGAGCAAAGAGGTTTCATACAAGGCAAGAATATAAAAGATTGTATTTGTATTACATCTGAAGCCATCAATCAACTTCATAACAAATCTTTTGCAGGAAACCTAGCCTTTAAAGTAGATATAGCAAAAGCATTTGACACTTTGGAATGGAGTTTCTTGCTCAAAGTCCTCAATAGATTTAGTTTTAATACCAATTTTTGTTCTTGGATCAGCACAATTCTTCACTTAGCTACTCTATCAATATATGTCAATGGCAAGCTAAATGGTTATTTCAATTGCAAGAGGAGGAGGGGTTAGAAAAGGAGATCTTCTTTCTCTTCTGCTTTTTTGCATTGTTGAGGATGTGTTAAGTAGAAATATCACCTATCTTGCAAAGCAAGGAAAGTTAGAGTTAATTAGAGGCACTAGATCTGTCCAGGTTCCTTCTCATGCTTTGTATGCTAACGACATTATGATTTTTTGTAAGGGTAAACTGTCTTCTATTCACTCTCTTATGCAATTGTTTGAATCTTATGCTCTTGCTTCTGGTCAGATCATAAACCCCTTGAAATCAACTGTTTATTATGGTTCCATCTCCACTGCTAGAATTGAGAACATCACTGCTTTAATTGGTTTCAACAAAGGTTCTTTGCCTTTTACATATTTAGGTGTTCCCATTTTCAAGGGGAAACCTAAACGAATTCATTTACAAGCAATTGCTGACAATATTAAAGCTAGATTCAGTGCTTGGAAAGCCTCTTTGTTGTCCATTGCTGGAAGAGTGCTTTTGGTGCAGTCAGTGATCCAAGGGATGTTAATCCACTCTCTATCTAGATATTCTTGGCCAACTGCTCTTTTCAAGGAGATTGAATCTTGGTGTAGGAATTTTGTTTGGAGTGGCAATACTGCTATGAGAAAATTAGTGACAATATCTTGGAGTAAGTCTTGTAGGCCTTTATCTCAAGGGGGTATTGGTTTAAGATCTCTCATTACTTTAAATGATGTTGCAAATATGAAGTTGTGCTAGGACCTTAAAACTTCAAAGGAATCTTGGGTCTGTCTTCTCATAAGCAAGGTTTATAAAGGAAGAAAAGGCATAAGTCATCATATATATTCATCAATTTGGAGCAGTGTCAAAAATGAGAACAAAGTCATATATGAGAATTGTAGGTGGCTCATTGGTTCAGGTGAAAATATAAATTTCTATCTAGATCCTTGGTTTGATGATTCTATGGTCTCTTTTCTAAATCTCCCAGAATATCTCTCCATTCCAATTTATCTACAACAGTCAGTGATTTTATTTATGATTTCAAGTGGAGATTCCCTCCCTCTTTGTTGGAAATTTTCCCAAACATCAGGTAGATTGCTATGCAGGTAACTTTGCCAAATGATAGTAGAGAGGATCAACTGCTTTGGAAAAATTCAAACTCTGGTAACCTATCTTTCATGGAAGCTTATGTTTTCAAAGCTGGTACATGTTAGAATATACACTGGGCAAAATCTCTTTGGGGACCTGACATCCCTCCCTCCAAGTCCCTTCTAGTATGGAGAATAATGCACAATAAAGTCCTCACTGATGAGACTCTCATGACTAGAGGCTGCATTATTCCTTCAATGTGCTCAAATTGCAATGTAAGATCTGAATCAACTTTGCATCTGTTTTTTGAATGTTCTTTAGCAATGATAATCTAGTCTTGGTTTGCTTATATCCTCGATTCCACTGCTATTATTTCCTCCCCTGATGACATGTGGCCAATATCATCAACAAAAACTGGTCACCACGGTGCAAAGTGGTGAATGGTGATCAAAGCTTGCATTTTCAATATCATGAACATTCTTTGCTTTTGCAGAAATCAAGTCAGGTTTCAAAACAAAAGAATTCATTGGAGCTCCGCTTTAAACATGATTATTGCTTGTACATCTATGTCTGGTAACAACACTAGAAAGACCTCTTATATTTCTACGCATGAATTTTCTGTCTCGAAAGCTTGTAAGGTCAATATAAAGCCTCCTAGAGCTCCTTTAATCAAGGAAGTAATCTGGTCCCCTCCATCTAGGCCTTGGATTAAAATTAACACAGATGATGCTTCGGTCAAAAATCTAGTCAAAGCTGCTGTTGGTGGTATTTTCCGAAATGAAGATGGCATGTGCTTAGATTGTTTTGCGCAATTCTTAGGGGATGGAAATGCAATTTTTGCTGAACTATCTCTATGATGTTTGCTATAGAGTTTGCAGCATCAAAAAATTACTTTAATATATGGTTAGAATGTGACTCCCAATTAGCTATCCAAGCTTTTAGCTCTTTTGATATAGTTCCATGGTGCCTAAAGAACAAATGGTGGAATTGCATGGCTATTGTAAATAGGATGAATTTTTTTGTTTCCCATATTTACGGGGAGGGAAATGTTTGTGCTGATGGTATGACAAACTTTGGTCTTTCTTTACTCTCTTTAGAATTGGCTTGGTTTTCTAATGTTCCTACCTTTCTTAGGGGGGAATACATTAGGAATAAGTTGGGAATGCCTTGTTTTAGATTCATCACCTTTTGAAAGGGTATTGGTCTAATCCCCCTTTTCTATTTAGTACTCTCTTTTTTTATATATGAATTGATCAGATGCACTTTGCATCTTTTCACTTAAAAAAAATATATATACAAATGTACATGTGATACAAAATACAAATAATAGTAATAAAAAATATTCCTCACATTTACTTGTAGTATAATCTCTTTTAGTTAAACTTGACTTCTAAGAAGTCGAATTATTCTTCATTTAAAAATAAAAACTTATACGTCTTAGTGTATGCTAGGCATAGGTTCCGATCAATCTAGTTTATTTCCATTCGTTCTTAAAAGGGATATATCTTTTTTTTTGTCTAGTAGTTTAGTGGCTAGAGCTCACACAATTTAATTGTGGAGAAGTGGAGTATCCGGGTTTCGAACCCCAACCCTTGCATATAATATGCAATATCCCTACCAACTGAGCTAAACTCATGGGAATAAAAGGGTCAAAGGGATATATCTTGACACGCCATATAAAATAACTCACAGCAAATTCACCACGTGCAATATTTAACTTATTCATTTCAAATTTCCAGAATTCTTTCAAAGACCCCATGAACATACGTGCAAAACTATTTTTCAAGAGTTTACGAAACGTGCAAATTGAAAACTATTGTGGACTTTTGTTTAGTGTTTATTAGTTAAGAAGTGATGAAAACTTGCCAAACCCGTCAGTCATCGATACATCCTTCATTAATACTTTGTTTTGACAATTTTGCGACGAATACCCTATATATACATCAACCATCTTATGATTTACACACTTCTCATTTAAATATACTATATGATCATAATACATTCTTATTTTCATATAGCATAATTATTTTTATTCTTAGAGAAATGGCTTGTGAGACTAAAATATGGTTAGTTTTGCACCTTCTTCTCTTGGCTGCATGCTACATGCAGCATTGTGTCCACGGACAAACACAAACATCTCAAGTGCCTTGCATATTTATATTTGGAGATTCCTTGTCCGACAATGGAAACAACAACAATCTTCTAACCAATGCAAAATCTAATTACAAGCCATACGGCTTCGATTTTCCAACCGGTGAAACAGGAAGATTTACAAATGGAAAAACATCAATTGACATAATTGGTAATGTTATTATCTGCACTATTAAAACCAATCATAATCACAATCTATCTATTTTTGTACTTTTAGAGATGTTAATCGTATGTTCACTATCAAGATTTTAAATTGCCTTCGCAGTTTTGGTTATACATCTTTCATATTATTAGAGACGTCTAATATGGATCCGGTATGAATTTTCTTATTTTTAGTAAATCGAAATAGAATAATATATCTCTTCTCCTGTTTTTTATTTCGCTTAATAGCAATTTTAGCTCCCTAACTTTTTCAAAGTTGCGATTTTGGCCCCCTAAGAAGAAAAAAACTACAAAACCGCCCCCTAAGTTTTGCACCTGTGGCAGTTTTGGCTCCCAAGGCCAATTTTGACTCGGTCTACGCTGACGTGGCACCCTATGTGAGGTGCCACGTGTTATTTTTTAAAATTTTTTTGGGCCTTGGGGGCCAAAACTGCTACAGTTGCAAAACTTAAGGGGCGGTTTTGTAGTTTTTTTTTCTTAGGGGCCACAATTGCAACTTTGTGAAAGTTAGAAGTGAAAACTGCTATTAAACCTTTTTATTATCATCAATTTATTTTTCACTAAAAATGATAAGAGTCCACCTTTTGACCATTTTTAAAAGATCCGTATTAGATTAACCCTTAATAATTATTATAGAGAAAACTTACTGCTTGCAACGGTGTGAACATGTGTTAAAGTCACAATAATACGAGTAGACCTTCACAGTTACAATGTTTCTTATTGTCAATAATTTAGATATTTTTCCCTGAAAAAATAAATTAATTTAGATATTTTTCTTTAAACAAAAAGTAGAATATGTCATTTTTTTTAGGGGACATAGAAATATGTCGTGTTTGTTTACCATACTTCTTTTAGGAAAATCGATTATACAAAATGATTTATTTTATTTTTTTAAAAAAAGTTACTTAAAACAATTTCTCATATGTCGTGTTTGTCTTCTTATTTCAACTTTTAGAATATGTGCAACAACTATTTCAAAAAAAAAAACGAATATGTGCAACAAACAAATGATTTTTTTTTTTGAAATAATAGTTATTATCTAAAAGAATTGATATTCTAAAAAAGAAACTATAACGAACATGCCCTATATTGCCTAATATTTTGACCTTTCAAATTGTTGGTCAGAATCGTAGCAGTATACTTTTGGTAAACTTATAAGTATAACTATACCCACTTGTAAAAAATAAAGTATAACTAGACCGTAATTAATTTAATACTTCAGGAAAATGCAACGATGTTTTGTTCTGATGTATTTCATTTAATAAATGGTTTTTGATATATACTCCTTAGATTTAATATAATGGCTAGGGTTTATTATTGAGAAAAATTGAGATAAAAGTGGATTGAGAGGATTTGGATCCCTTAATGTCATCAAATGTGTGTGTGTATTCACATAAGCTAACATTTTACCGTTGTAGCTGAAATGCTTGGATTTGCAAAATTCATCCCACCGTATGCAAACATTAGTGACTCAGACGACATACTTCATGGTGTAAACTATGCATCTGGTGCATCTGGAATCCGCCCGGAGACCGCCAAACATATGGTATTGTGTGTGTATTTTACAATTATTAGATCAACTTTATATATACTCATTTCCCTCAAAAATATCTTATATATATATTCATATTTTCAGTGATAGTAAATGCGACTAAATAGTGCTATATATGCAATATTTGCAGGGTGATAATGTCGCCTTAGGATTACAGATATCACACCATAAAACCATCGTTGCCAGAATTGCTATCAGACTTGGAGGTTTTCAAAATGCCATAAATTATCTAAATAAGTGCTTGTATTATGTGAATATTGGCAGCAACGATTACATAAACAACTACTACTTGCCCCAATTTTACCCAACAAGTCGCATCTATAACACCGAGCAATATGCTGAAGTTCTTATTAACCAGTATTCTCCTTATATAAAGGTATATCTCTTTCAGCTTTTTATATACGTGTGTGTTATTTGTATGAATACTAAATATCATTCGGTTAGAGAAATATAAAAAAGGTGTGAGTTCATTATATTATTACTTTCGAAGCAAAATCATAAAAAGACGTGTATCATTGCTAAATTGTTAACAAATTGATTCACTCGTAATATTGTGGGTTCAACTTCCACTACTGATTTTATAGGTGATCTATAAATACTTTTCTAAGCATTCTTTAAACCTTGAGGCTTATCTTGATCTGATGAGCCTTCAGAGTCCAACTCGCATAAACTTTTTATTATAAGAAAAAATGACGTGTATCATTAAATATAGTACCTAACAGAGGTGGACAATATCATTGGCGTGGAGTCCACGGGAAAAAGTCGGTTCAATACATTTTAACCTCTAAAACAAACTTAATTGTGAGACTTTTTACATATTAGAGAAATTAAAAAAATCATGAGTGTACGAGCAAAAAGTAAGAGACACACACACACATCATAACAAAAGTAAAAATATGTTGATTCCTCGTTTAAAAAAAAAATTCAATTTTACTATTTTTGTTTTTTTTAAAAAAAAAAAAGATAAAGTAAAAATATTTCAGAAAAATGCATCATCAGCATTTTATGTTTCGTAAACGGGCTTTCTTTGAAAAAAAATGTTTTGTAAACGGGCTTTCTTTGAAAAAAAAGTTTTGTAAACGGGCCTTTTTGTCAAACGAAAAATTAAAAATGAGAATTTATTAAGCATGTTTGTGGTGCATTTTATTATACAATCCTAATTACGTAAATACTTAGACGTAGATGAGCAAAGATCTATGTTCACCATCGTACCATCACTAGAATAACCGCACAACAATTTTGGAGATGATATGAATATTCAACAGTGATCATAACATCTTAACAACCAACACACACTATACCACCACCACCCAAAGGAAAATTACGAAAGAAAAAAGAAGGAAACAAGAGGAGAATTGAAATTAAAATTGAGAAGAATAAAATGTTATTTATAGTACAACACCATCCAAGACTGTAACTACACGCAAAAGAAACATGTATAATGAACAAAACCTACCACAAATGCATTGTACACACCATAAATCGTCCAACCTTGCTTCTACCGCTACAATTCAAATTCTGAATTGCTTCAGATTATCTGATTTGAACCCATGCCCTGTATTGGTTTGGATTATATAATCTGAAATGTACAGATTGTGTTAAAAGTGGTGATTTGGGGGGTTTTACAAGTTTCAAATTATATACTTTGAACCATGTTCAAAACACTGAAAATAGAAAAATTGTCATTAAATCAAATTCTACAACATCAACAACAACATAAATTAAACATAACAATTTCAATAACATACCTTCAACAACAAAATACAACAACTCAAAACAACATATTTAAACACAAACAAGATCAAGGATTAACCAAACAAAATTCTTCATCTGAGCTATCCATGTAAGCATTGATTTCTTCATAGGTGATGAGCCGAATCAAACTTTTCCCCATGTCATGGAAAGATCTGACGAAGGAAGTGTCTAACTTGATCGGTCTTTGTGAATTCTACTGACCAAACATAGAGAATATGGTTCTCACGTCGTCGTTCTTGAGCTTAATTTGGATGAACTAAACGCGCCCATCGTAGTCGATCGACGAACAACGATGCTCAACATTGTTCACCCTTCTTGTGTCTCTGTGGTTGAGATGATCGTTAATTTAGTTTAGTTGATCCTTCAAACCAAACAGTGCGACGTCATCATGGATCCTAAATAGATTAGGTTTACCTATGTTGTTGTAAACTACAACTAACTTATCGCTCATATCATTTGGATAAATGTTCAGGGTTCTGTGGTGTGATATGCAAATGAACCAAACACACCAATTTATAAAATTTTATATTTGTCATGGACCACAAAAATTGTTGATGCAATGTAAACCATAATAAAATCATGTATTTGTTTGATTTGAACTATATAATCTGAAATGTGTCAAACACCCCATAACACAAGTTTTTACACAGTCTCAACACAATTTTGATAATGATTTCAGATTATATAATTCAAAATGTACTCAGGCTCTGAACGGTTTCTCGGTCAGCAAGGTTGGTCGGTTTCATGCACTTTTTGAATGTTTGACTACATTTTGACTGTTTGATCAACGTTGAAGAAGCATTCATGTAATTTTAGTCCTTCAACAAGAAAACATCTACAACATTTGTATAATGCATGAGAATCCGAATGAAGTTTGAATATGTAATAGGGTAACATGATTTATTTATTTTTTTTGCAACAATGATTTGAATGACATTTTTTGTGGACAGATTTTGTATGATAATGGGGGAAGAAAATTCGTACATGTTGGAATTGGCCTTATAGGTTGCACTCCAAATTCAATTGCTACTCGAGGGACAAATGGATCATGTGTTGAAGAGCAGAATGCAGCATCATTAATATTTAGTCTCAAGCTTAGATCTCTAGTGGATCGATTAAATACCCAATACCCAAATTCTAAATCTATCTTTGTAAACAGTACTGCTGGCACCATAGACGAATCACTTGGTAAACATTTTAATTATTTTCATTTCATATTCTAGATTAATACTCCTTCCGATCTTATAAATAAGAGAAAGTTATATCAACAAAAGTTAATACTATTTGATCCAATTTTTGAATCAGATACATCAACTTTTGTTGACGAAACTTTTACTTAGGATCGAAAGAAGTAATGAAACAATTGATAATGTATGATATAGGTTCTTGTAATCAACTAATGTAACTATGATATTTTGTATTCCAGGTTTTACGAATATAAATGCTTCTTGCTGTCCAATGAGGTCAGATGGGATGTGCGCTCCTAATTCAATTCCATGCCCCAATAGAAATGTTTTCGTTTTTTTTGATGGATTTCATCCCACATCAGCTGTGAACTTTCTCATTGCATTAACATCGTATGATAGTTCTTCTGCTCCAGGGACGACCTATCCAATGGATATAAAACAACTTGCTCAATACCCCATAAATTAAGCCAAGACACAACGTGTCCTTTAAATAAGCTCAACATGTTTGCATAAAAATAAATAAGTTCAACTTATCATGTATAAGAAAAACAATGTATAAGCAATAAGCAATCATATGTTCATGAGTATAATAAATTATGATTGGTGTCAATAAGCAATCATATGTTCATGAGTATAATAAATTAGGATTGGTGTCATAATCCTTAGTTGTACTAATGTATACACTTTTATAGATTTGAGTCTCTCTCTTTGTACTCAATTTGGGGTGAAGATCCTCTCCATTTCCTAAATAAATGGAGATTGTCAATTACTATAGTTTTGAAGTAAATATATGATATAAATGCACATATTTCAAGAATTGAA
>Ga0315913_1006701_pt1 | contig 13910 bp, 4 predicted proteins | sample MpolsnodulesMG_FD_207736 | JGI IMG/M metagenome (GOLD analysis project Ga0315913, IMG submission 207736) | Medicago polymorpha root nodule microbial communities from Los Angeles, California, United States - small nodules | ecosystem: Host-associated > Plants > Roots > Nodule | place: USA... | reverse complement strand
ATATATATATATATATATATATATATATATATATATATATATATGGATTTGCTATATATAATTTTTAACTAACAACCAATTTGATGCATGTACATATTTTTGAAGAGGATTTGATGTATGTACATGTTCCTGACTTAACAAAAATAAAATTATACTCCCTCCGGTCCTATTTATAAGAAAAAGTTAGGTCAACAAAAGTTGATGTAATTAGTTAAAAATTCAGTCCAGATACATCAACTTTTGTTGACCCAACTTTTTCTTATAAATATGACTGAAGGGAGTATAATTTTTGTTTAGTTTAAATATTAGTAATTAACTTTATCCTGACTATTAAGACTTTTAATATAAAAACTTCATAACAAAAAGAAAAATAACTTTTAATTCACAATAAATTCAATGTTTAAGGATGATTATTTTTGTAATCCAATAATGCTTAACGACGTAATTTGTTATATGTTTGTCTTCTAAAAATGTGTAATATATATATTATATTTGATTGGGGTCCAAATAATTGTTTAACATATATTAAATCAATACATGGATGGTGCGTGTACCTTGATTCATTTAATTTAATTTCATATTTCTTTAGTCCCTCCGTCCCATATTACATGACCTAGTTGACTCTGTCACGTATGTCAATGCACAATTTTGAACTTAAATATCTTTAATAATCTATTAGAAAAAATTATGAAAATTTAATATTTTAAACATATTCATTGTGACGAACCCAACAAGATCTTATATGCTATATTTTGTACTTATATATTAGTAGAAAAATGGTGTCAAAACATGTTATATGAATAGTATACTTTTTTAAATTAGGTCTTTTGAAACGGGACGGAGGGAGTACTATTTTAGAATCCCATACCTTCAATTGACCTCAAATGTGATTTTTTTTAAGGAATAATGTGAAATATTTGATTTCATAAATATTTTACTTTGATGTTTTTAAATTTACCTCAAGAAATTGAAGGTGAAAAAAACACAAAAAGGAAGGTTGAATTATGTTGGTTTTTCCTGAAAATCTTTTTCTAAGTTTTTTAAAAAAAAAAAACAGAACAAGCAAAGATAAACAAAGTAGAGAGGAGAGAGCAACACAAACAATTATCCAGGTTTCCCCCACAATCCGATGTTAGTTCAGTCCTCTTACACTTTCAAGAGATTTTTCACTATAACTACACAAAATTACAATTACCTAGACATACAAGTCTAAGATTTCCTTGCATCACCTTGAGGACTTCTACAATCAAAGTTTACAAATAAATTTGATTGTGTTTACACTTCGATTCTCAGAGAGTGGTAAACTAACTTAAGGATCAATGGACTTCTGACACCTAAGATATTCTAAGATTAAAAGTTTGTAAAAAAAAATTATAAGTGTTTGTGCGCTATAAAATTCAACAGAGTTTTGGCACACTTTAATTTTGTGAAGTCTATTGTTTTCTTCAAACGCTCAAGGTCTTTAAATAGGAGAAGAGAATATATCCGTTGTTTGAAGAAGTGTCAGTGCATCAATTCTTCCTTAAGAAGCTTTGATCAAGTTTGAAATCTTTGCCTCTAATGAATAATTATGTTGAATTGTACTAGATGTTTCCATTACTTCTTTTAGAATGATCTATTGCATTCTCTTTGAATTTGAAAACTTTGTTTGTTTATGCACGTGGTATGGAGAAGACAAACAATACTTCAGAACTTGAAAGTAACGTCTTTCCGGGAGAAGAAACTGGTCATAGTCCATCAAAGTTGACTATGACGTGTCCATTAGAATATTGACCATTGACATGTCCATCAAAATGTGCTTCTACCATAATCTGTTTTCTTCATAATCTATTAGGCTTCATGGAACTTCTGATTAAAGCTTCGGCAGTTTGTTGGCATTTCTTGAAATCATAGTCTATGTCTTCAAAGCTTCTCTTGAGTACCAAATGCATCCTTTGCGTTCAGAGTTTGGTGTTTCATAACCAATAAGTTGACGTTGAAATAAGAATTTAATTTCATGGTCTTGCGCACTTAAACATACATTAGAGTACTCAATTGTTCTTTCATACATTGTTATCATCAAACCTTATAGACGTTGTTCTAAAACCCACTTTAGTTCGAGGAAAATGATTGTTAATTTTTTTAAAAAAACATTATAATATAGAATCAATTTTTTAAGAAAGTATTAGAATGTAAAAGTATCACATGATTGTTATAACATCTAGTTAAGTTTTTTTTTTTTGAATAACATCTAGTTAAGTTGACACCTCAAAATCACAACTTATCATTTGAAGCACCCTAGTAAATATTATTGAATAAATATATAAATAAATAAGAGAGTTTGGGGATTAGATTAAGCACTGTTTGGTAAGGCCAAAATCGAGCTTATAGCTTATAGCGGATACCTTATAAGCTCGTCTAACAAAAAAAGCTCTGTTTGATAACAGTTTTTTACAACGAGCTTATAGCTTATTTCACGAACTTATAAGCTATTTTTCAGACGCTATTCCAAGTAGCGTTTGAGCTAATAGCTTATCATTTTTTCTTCCAATTTTACCCTTATTATTTTTTCTAAAATTCATGTTTACCCTTTATAATTTATTAATTTAAAATAAAAGAGATCTAATGCTACGTTTATATATATTGCTACTCTTGTTTCTTCATCAAAAAAATTGGTACTCTTGTAATGAAAAATATATACACTGTTACGTATATAATTCATTTCTATGTATTCGTAGTTTTAAATTCATTGCTATGATTATATATTTTTTTAAAGATGCTATGATTATATATTCTTATTTATTAATTTTGTTAGGTCTGCAACAACTTAACTTAATATTTTCCCTCTCATTTGTTTTATTAGGTTAGCAGTAATTTAACCTAACGAAGACAATTTTCTTTGATTGTATCATTTACAATGACAATTAACAAAAGTCAAGGGCAATCGCTTAAACATGTTGGTGTATATCTACCAACACTTGTATTTTCTTACGGATAGTTGTATGTTGTTGTTTCAAGAGTTACATCCAAAGAAGAACTAAAGATATTAATCACTGATGAAGATGGTGAAAATACCAATGTAACGTCTAACGTCGTATATGAGGAAGTATTTCGTAATGTGTGATGAAACTACATGCCGATGTACTAAAAATTTCATATTTCTTTTACCGAATTATTGATAGGATTATCGGATATCCTTTTATAATATTTTCAGATTTCATACATTTTATAAAGTGTTTTATTTTGTCTACTATGAATTATCACGTGTTATTTTTTTCACTGTTACCAATTATATATTACATTTTATGATTCGTATGTCAATCTTTTTACAATAAACCCGTGAGCATATATATTGTTACTCTTGAAAAAAACTATATATACCGCTAAGTTTATAATTTATTGATATGTATTTTTATTTTCTTCAAAAAAATTAAACTCTAAAAAATCTATTATCATTAATAATACATTCTCTTGAATAAAAAATAAAAAATACATTTTGGTAACCGTCAATTGTTACGTTTCATTGTTTTATAAAGTATAAACACTTAAATGAAAACAAATGTAAAATAAAATTTTAATGAATAAAGTTTAATTTATAATATAAAAGATAAATTTAAATTACATTCCAAAAAAATAAATTTAATTTTTGCAAAAAAAAAATAAAAATAAAAAAATTTAAATTATGTAATTCTAAATCCTAAAATATCAATTGATATAAATTTTATCATGAATTAATAATACCCTTTTATGTCATTTTACATTTATCAGCTAGTTTAACCGTTAATTTTACAGAAACATTTCAACTAACTTATAAGTTATCAGTCATCAGGTATCAGCTATAAGCTATCATCTATCAGTCATCAGCTATAAGCTATCGGTTAACTTATCAGCTATTATAAGAAAAATCAAATGGAATAAGCCAAAATGAAAGAGCAAAAAAGTGCGGTGCAATAAAGTTAGAAAAAACATAAACATAACCTAATCTGTTGTCCATAATAAGAGGAAGAGCGTCCCACCAAATAAAATTATGAGTAAAAAATCTGAAATTAACTAGCTTATCAGTACAAATATATATTTCTCTTAAATATATATTTGAAAATTCATTTGCTGGGTAAGCATAACACTATTTTTTCATCTATTCAATAAACGCAAAAAAAATAAATCATTAGGTTTAAAAGTCATGACCACCACAATTGAGTCACATTCAAACAATAGGTTAAACCACCTATTTAATTGCATGCATTGTTGTCATTGTCATGAAAGGATGAAGAGATACAAAGGTTCACAACAAAGCAATCCACAACAGAAGTAACACTACCTCTAAAATTCCTTAAAAAAAATCCTCTAAAATTACCACTACAATTTGTAGGTTCCAAAGAGCCATCGACTTGAAATAATGCTTTTAAACATTGCAAGGATGACCCTTTACAGATAAAAAATTTATTATTTTAAACTCCAAAATTAAGGAAGACATTTTACATTTGGGGTAATTACCAGAAATTGAAGCATTAGCAACAACTATGAATATAGCTTGATACATAATGAAAAAACACAATGGTATATTGCAGTAGGAGTGGAAGTAGCTCACAAGCAAGGACGGTGTGGGTGAATCACTGTAAACAACAATTTTTTTTTCTATCTTTCTTAGGCTTTGTTTGCGAGTTTGGAGGGGAAGGGAGGGGAAGACTTAGAAAAAAAGGAATGAGCAAGTGGGAGAAATAGAAGAAAATGAGAGGGGAGGACTTTGGGGGGTTAACTTTTCTTCATAATACAAAACCCTCCTCATTTGGGAGAGCTAAAAAATGATGTTGGAGGAGGGTTTTGGAGGGTTTATATAAATTTTCAAATTTAATCTATGTTGTTATAATATTTTTAAAATTAAAAATGTAGTAATCATATGCATTAATTTATCATTCTCTAAAAAATTACTCTTTTAAAAAATTTGAAAGATTTCTCCATTTTCCCTCATATTTTCCACCCCCTCAAAGTCTTCTCTTCCCTTCCCCTCCAAACTCCCAAACAAAGCCTTAATCTTGTTAGATTTTAGCAATTTATTTCAATTCTACATTTTGTGTTAACTGGTTTTGTCTTACTATCAGATATTTGTTTTCTTAAAAATAAGATCTTTAAATATTTTATACATTTTTAATCCTTGGATGGTACAAAAATTGAGTCAAATTAGTTCTACAAGGGATTGATGAGAAACTGATATTATATTACTTATTAAATGCAATGGCAAAAATTGAACATATATTTCAAAGGTTTGTCTAACATGTGCAATATTGCACATGTTAAAACAACTAATAGTAGTAAAATTTTATTGGAAAACAACAATTATTCATTAAAAAGTTTTATATTTAATATTAAATGTACAAACTCCAATACAAAATATTCTTTGACACTTCAATACCTTCATTTAAACCCGCCTAACAAGAATTTAATGTTTTGAAAGGAACAATAGAAATGTCGGTCGGATGCTGGAGTCCTGCCGTTTAACATGTTTGAATTACCTCATTCAGAGGAAGACAATTGTTGTAGTTGGAAGGTGCATTTGGAAATATACCTTCCAACTACAACAACTATCTTACCTTTAAATGGGGTAAATTCAAACTAGAAAAACTCATATTTCAAATTATATGTCAAATGCATCATGGAATCTTTTTAAGTTTAACGTTTATACTAGATTAGTCGTTTAATATTTTTAATTTTAAATTGATCATTTATGTTAGTAAAAACGTGCACCAGGTCTTTTAAGTCATAAAATAGATGCATAATTTCTCTCTTTCCATCAAACTCGGTTAAGAAGTGCTTCTGTTTATTGTTAAGTTGGTAAGTCTAAATTTATCTCTCTCAAAACTAAGGTTTGAAGGTGTATTATTCAGTCTTTGATAAAATATAATCATTCAATTATACTTGATTTATAATGTTTTTTTTTAAGAAAATGTAGTTAATAAAATAGTTATCTCTAAAATCAAGATTGAATTTGCTGACAATAAGAAGAAAATGTATAAATAATTAGGTTGAGGGTTGTCATAAAACACTTTTTGAATCTTCCACCGCAAAGGTTAAATAGTCATATAAGCACTTTATAACAAAGTTGTATGACAAAAACATATCAATTTATTACAAATAATAATAATTAAATGACCAACTTGTTTATTTTTATTGACATAAAGGACCAACCTTAAAACTAAAAAACTAAAAAAAAAAATTCTAATACAATCCCTAAATCTAAAATACTCTGTGATATATTTGGCCTAAAAACTTTTTTGATAGATAGACGAAATGACAAAGCCATTATAAACTCAAACACACAAGTGGAGGTATCGGGATTCGAACCCCAGTCATGACATCCGACCTAACAATTTCGACAGTTTGCTAGCTTAGCTAGGACTTATGGATTATTTAGCCTAATTATGTATGCAAGCTAGAGAGATCAAAGAAATGATATCGACATGCATGCAAACGTGACGGTAACTTCAAGTTTGTCTCCTAAAAGGAGCATCAATAAGCCGGCGCTTAAGCTTAGATTCTACAAATAATGTTCTTTCATCTTTTTGTCTTTTCAAACAAAATCAATTAAAAAATGTTTGTACCAATCTTTTCAATAAATGACTTTATCCATAACCTCCAACTATTGCCGTCGTCCTTATTTAATTTGTAACTTTATGATGTTGACATCATATACAGAATATACTCCATTATAGTCACATCTTTTTCTTCCTAGAGTTTACTAATATTAGTATTTTGTCATATGAAATCCAATGGAAGGTGAAGTATTCTTGTTTTTGCTTTTGAACAAAGCAATAAGTCCATTAATAAAAAATGAAGTTAGGGGTCCCTCTCCAATTATATAAGGCGAAGTGTACATTCTTTTGTTCTTTTTTGTTTTTGTTTAAGATCATTAAAAGCTTTTGTTACAAACTAGCAAGTCTTGAGTATAGATGGCTGGGTTCAGCTTAATATATTTTCACTTGTCTCAAATATAAATTAAAGGTTTAATGTGTTTTTGTCCTTATAAATTTGAAGGAAAAAAAATCAATCCCTATAAATTTTGCTGTCAACGATATTTTTCGCGAATAATTTTAGTCTTTATTATTAAGTCAATTTAATGCACTCTTCAAATTTTTTAAAAAAATTTCGAGGGCTTATTTCGAATATATTAAACATCTCCACGAGAATTTATAATTTGTTATATTTAAATTACAATCTTTTGTGTTATTTGAGTCTGAATAGAGCACTTCGGTTTAGAGATGTAAGCACATCTTAATTGACAGAGACAGTGCGGTATATAGAAGTAAGAGTTTGAACTTTATATTCTTCAGTTATTTATTTTAATAGGTGAATTTCTAATCACTATGATATTTAACAAAAAAAAAGAGTATTTCGGTTTAAAAATAAATTATCACTCGTCTCATTTATACATCGATTGAGCTAAATATTTTTATTCTATCTTACTTTTCATTTTATAATATCAACTAAACATTAATAGTTTTTTAACCAATAATTAATATCACGAAGCTTATGTATTGAGTATAGAAAACAACATAACGTATTTTCTATCAACTTGCACTCTATCTTTTTCTATAAAATCTACGATATTACTTACATTTCTTAATTCATGTTTAAAGAACATAATTATTTTTTTTAAGGAGTAAAAGTTTATTCTTATTAATCGTCCCTTATGCCCTTAAATTTCGTTATATCTTTGAGTTGTTATTGTCAACCAAACAAGATGAATTTGGGGGGCATTATGTCTCTAACTTTGACTAGAAAAATTTAACCTTAGTTATTGGTTGAATGGATATGCATGTTGTAAGTATTATTTCAAACTCCATTGAAATCAATATATGCATACTTTGATTCGTTTATTTAATACGGTGGCAACTCTTCTGGACTTTGTTGTTAGAGTGATTGAAATTTTTTCTTTGAATGCTAATTGGGACAGTCAATTATGCCGATCTGGTTTGGTCCATTGTAAAGAGCTTATAAGTGACGCACACTTAAATATGAAGCGTAACAATTTTGACATAAACCCTTCCTTCAATTTTTTTTTTGACATAAACCCTATTTCTTTTAAAAAAAAATAAAAAATAACCCTGTTTTTCTTAATATGAAATAAATCCTACTGTAAGGTAAGGTAGAAAAGCAAAAAACACTAAATTGTAAGAACGCATTGCCCACGAAAAACAATGAATTCCTTACAACCGTTTGATTGAGGGTTGACTCTATTATATTTTGGTTTTTTTATTCAAAAATTGTGAAGTCAATTGGCCGCGTATATGTAACAATCTTTTTTATTTTTCGTACTTAGAATTGATTTAAGATGATTAGAAGTTAGCTTATTAGTAAGTGAGCTTAACTCAGTTGGTAGGACCATAAAATATGTAAGGTACAAGGTTCGAATTCGAACCCCAGAGGTTGAATTAAAGTCAAAAGAAATTTTTTGTATGAATTGATCTAAAAGTTTATTTAGTGTACATGGCCTCCCCTAAAGTCTAAAAAATTTCATTTTAATAAGTGTATATCGACGTTTTTAGTTAAATGTTATGTTATATATTATATTATATTGTTGGAATTATAGATTATGTGTTAACAGTTCAACATAGTGGTTAAGCGCCTCACATCTAAGCTTTTAACATTTATTTATTGAATTTTTTAAACAAAAAATGTCATAAAAATATTGCAAAATTCAAGTATCAAACCATGGTTAGGGGAGCCAAATAAAAGCGGATGAACCACTTGATCAGTAACATTAATTATAATTTACTGTAACACAACGTATCTATATCCTAAAAATATGGCCCCATACTTTTTTTTTGGCTCCGCCACTCTTTGTACCCTAATTGAATCATGTTATTCATTATGATATTTTCAAATAATTTTTCTTTCTCAATTTACTTCCTATTAGTTGGGTTCAATCATGTTTCACAAGAACCATTGCATCGACTATGAACGTTTTGTTGCCTCCCCTTGAAGAGACATACTCTTCATTCCATTTCCTTTCTTTTTCACTTCCATTTTATTTTCTTCTTTTTCATTCAATGATTTTTTCTTTTATGTTTCTATTTCTTTTGATTTACTTTTATGCAGAAAGTTCAAGAAATTTTTTAAAAATCTCTTTTCATTTCATCGTTTTTTTGTTGCCGTTGATCTCGATATTTGTTCTCATCATGTTGTGATCATTGATATAAGAAAATCGTGGTGGTCTATTGGTGTTACTTTGGTCTCGAACGTACTAAAAAAAAGTCTTGATCTTTGATTGGAAAGATTGGTTACTTTAAGATGAAATTCTCACTATTGAAGGTTTGATGGTTTTTAGCAAAGTGTTATCATAGATGTCACACACTCGAAAATTATTAATCCTCCTAAATAAAAAATAATGTCTTCCTATACATAAAAAACTTATACCGCACTTTATAGATGCGGTCAGAGTCAAGATCATCTCCATTTTAAATCGCAATCTCCATTTATTTTTATAAATAGAGGATCTTAACCCACGAATCAACTTGACACTTTTTTACGATGATATTAAACTGTAAAGTGCTATAGTTGAACTATTTTTTTCCTCCTTATAATAAATATAGTTGTATCTCTTAATACTAATAACACTTCCAGAAACATTATGTCATCTTACCTCCTAGCAGCCAAAAAGGATACTTTAATTCTTTCACGAGAGCTTTTTATTCTGGTCTATGAGTTTGGGTCTATGGACTAATTCATAAAAATCATTTTTTCAAAACATCAATTTTTATCATCATTATTGCATAGTAGTGTCATCATGAATTAATTAAGTATTTAATATTCAATTTTTGTTAAAAAAAAGGTATTTAATATTCAATTTATGGAGTTTAATTTTCACGCATGCTAGTATAATTTTTTTACAGTGTCAACAAAAAAAAAACTTCACATACAATCATATATGTTCTTTAAAAAAAACCAATCATATAAATATTTCAATTTTTAAAATACTGATTACATAAATTTTCATAGAAAAATATCATTTAAAGGTTTTAAAAAATGTTTCAGAACACTCATTAACATTTTTCATATTTTCTTTTCATGTGTGCTACGAAACACACCAAGTTCACAACAATACAACACTTTTTCCTTAAAACATTATTTTGGCTAATTCAGCAGTGAAATTGGCTAATAACAACTCAAATTTTGTGTTGCGAACATCATCTTCTATATTAAAAAAGTTTTCTTAAAAACAACTGGTAAAAAATTACTTATCATCGTTAGAGGTGTCAATAGAGCCCCAAATTTTAAAGCTCACTTAAAAAAGCTCTCACCAAGCCCACTAAATTAAAGCCCCTAATTGAACAAAATATTTGGGGTCAAACCCGCTCTAAAATCTATTTATTTGTGGGCCTAAAAAAGCCCCACTATAAAGGTAAAAAAAAAAGTTTTTTTTCCCGACAAAAAAAAAGTTTTTTTCCGGTAAAAAAAAGTTTTTTTCGGTAAAAAAAAAGTTATTTGTTTTTTAAAAAAATGTTTATAGAAATTTTGGGGTTTTGGGGCCTTTTGATTTTTTTATTTGTGGGCTTACATGAATGTGGGCTTTTTAATCTTGAGAATTTTCAAGCCCACTTACTACGTGGGCTTGGGCCTAAACTTCAAAGCCCCATGATATTGACACCTCTAATCATCGTATTAATACAATGAACAATACATAAACATAAGTGCAAGATGACATTTAGTATGGGAAAGTATAAATTTTTTTGAAAAGTAAGTTTTAACCATTAAATCAAAGAGGAGCATTGATCCTATCATAGTCTCTCAACATTAAATTTGTTTTCACTTCATCTTCTACCTCGCAACCATGAAAACAACCAAGGAAAAACTTACTTCTGAAGCAAAAATCAAATTAAAAATCTGGTTGTTCTTACATTCTCTTAGTATCTTAAAGAATAGTTCCTAGGCTTACCCAAATTCAATGTTTTTACTTTGTCTATGAATCAGAATAAAAATCAAAAGCAACCGATTGTGCTCCTTTGCAGCTCTCTGAGTAACTTTGTTGAGTCGCATCCCAAAAACAGTATCATTTCACTTTGATTCGGAGCAAGATAGAACATGTCCATGGGAATAGTGAGGTTCTGAAGAGGAGAAAAACAACCTTTGTTGGTGTTTGATCTTGAAAACATTGGACACTTGTAATGAATGTTTTACAATTTTCATTTTCCTGTTTTTATTTTTTATTTTTATGGTATTACATTTTTTGTACGTGAATCTTAGACACTCACTCGTGTTGAGACCATAGCGTACACTTACCGGAGCTCCGTAAATTTTCGATGTCTTGTCAAAACCAGAACAGAAATTTTTGAACTATAGTCTCTACTCTCTAGTGAAAGAAAAAAAAAGGCACAACTATAGTCATTTAAGTATCACTAAAAAGGATAAGAAACAATTGGAATCAAATTTCCCCAAGATTAAGGAGATAAAAAAATCTATAAAATCAGAAAATATTATTTGTTTTTTGGCTGTAGCATATACAAGAAAATTCCACCTGCAACTGAAACATTGAGTGACTCATATTCTCCTGTCATTGCAATGCTCACAAGCTCACATGCTTGCAGGGATTTTTCTGAAAGGCCACTTCCTTCACTGCCTAAAACTAAGCACACTGGTGTATCTAATATGGAATCACAGAAGCTTTGAGAAAGAGAAAAAACCGGCTTGATTAACCCTTCATGCTGTGGATGCCCAGCAAGCAACTTCATTTGGAATTCTTCTTTGAGAGATTCCAAATGATTCCAACTTCCGGAAACTATAGGGAGTTGAAAGGATGCGCCTCGGCTAGCTCGGAGTGCTTTCTCGTTGAATGGATCACAGCATCCAGGAAGCAGAAAAACTCCATCCTGTTGACAAAAAATTAATTACTTCATGATTTTTAATAATAATTGAAATAAATTACAAGGATATACAGTTTTTAGAATATGTCAATATCATAAAATGATCAGTTCAGAATATTTTAAAGTTCATAAATGATCTATAAGGAGTGACTTTTATGTTTATTGAAAGTTCATGATTTGTCTCTGAAAGAAACTAAATATTTTATCATAGAAAATAGGGATAGGCTTAGTTGCAGCCCAGATAACGGCACAGAGCAGCCGACCCCGAAGTTAGGATAGCGGGATAGCATGTGGCTGAATGGCCATTGTAATATTGTGTGTCTCTGTAGTATATCTCTCTTAACTCTCTGCATACAACACTCTTCTTTAATGCTTTCAGTAGCTTTCAATTCCCCTTATCTGTAACTGCAATACAGCTAGAGTTTCTTTGTATAAAAAACACAATTGCAACATTCAGAATCAGATATAATAAACTCAGACATTTTCAACTAAATTCTCTAAGACCTTCTCTCTGAACTCGTTCTATTTCTCCAATCTTCCTACACTTTCTCTTGGTTTCTCAGTTCCTACCATACTGCACCATCTCCATGGGCATTGGTACCATATAGATTCTAGAGGCTCCCATTGGCATCAGTACCAATTGACAGCAACTAGGTATTTTATTGCACACCAATGGAATACGGCAATACATAATGTATTAAAAATTTTATATAGGAGGCTGGAAGAAGAAAATGAGGTTGTAAATTTGTTCCCTTTGACTGCCAATGCCAAAGATTATCATACACCTATTTCAAAGGGTGGTGAACAAGATTAACCTTCTACGGGTTTTGTTTGAAAAGGGATTCTACAAAGAAAACATCAACAACAAGTTAAAGCCAGTCAATATTAACCAAATAAGAATGATTGGTGGTGTATAGATTCGGCTACTCTTAGATGAGAAGAAATGTTCCAATACAATGAAGCTGGTATAACTTAAACATAGGAAAAAGATTCCAAACATAAAATAGGATCAGAATATAGCAAGCGCAGAGAAACACAGGATAATAACTTACCCATCTGAAGGCCACAGCTGATCTGAGCAATGTACCGAGGTTACCTGGATCCTGCAGTGAACAATTCTAAACAAATCAGTAATGAGACATGAATTTTCTGAAACTCAACATTCTTAATGTGTTGGCCTTTCGTGACATTGACATAGAAATTCATATGACCGAATAATTAGTATTCCAACAAAAGTCCATGATATTCCGCGTTGTCACCATATATTTCCCATATGATAAATATAGGATGAAAATATAAATTATAGAGAAAAGTGAAAATTTTGCGTTTGATTTATGGTTTCACAGCCTGACATAACTAGGCACTTAAATTTTCATTTTATATAAAAGAACAGTAATTAAACTTCATCATATAAAGCTTGCAATCATGGGTATAATATCATATAAAGTTTTCGAATCGTGAATCATATCTTATTATGAACCATAAGATGCATTAACAATAAAAATATGACAATTATGTGTAAAAACAATCAACATAACAAAATTATAAGATGATTGAACCTAAAATAAATCAAGATTCAAGTCATAAATCAAATGACAAAAGAAAAGTGGCTGCTATATCAAGTTGACAGAAAAAATGGTTATCTACATTAAGTTTTGATAGCGTTTCATTAGTATGAACCAGGATTCATCATCGTGTATCGGGATTCAAAACGAGATTCATATTCAAAATAGATACACACAAGAGATTTGTATCGATTTGGTTCAGTTTTGCACGAATCGAGATACAACTCACAGTCAAATGTACTGTAAGATACTGATAACCATGTTTACAATTTTATTTTACTGGCTTAAATATTGCACTCGTCCCTGCAAATATGCCTCGTTTAAGTTTTGGTCCCTGTAAAAAAAAAAATTTGTTTTTGGTCCCTGCAAAATTTTTTGTTTTTTAAAATATTCCCTAACCCCATTTTTGTGATGATTTGTATACGTGGCACATGATGACTGGACCCATTTTGTAGTTTTTGGTCCCTGCAAAATATTTTGTTTTTTAAACAGGTCCCTGCAAAAAATTTTG
>Ga0315913_1006698_pt1 | contig 13913 bp, 13 predicted proteins | sample MpolsnodulesMG_FD_207736 | JGI IMG/M metagenome (GOLD analysis project Ga0315913, IMG submission 207736) | Medicago polymorpha root nodule microbial communities from Los Angeles, California, United States - small nodules | ecosystem: Host-associated > Plants > Roots > Nodule | place: USA... | reverse complement strand
TCCTTTCCTAACACGTCCTAGATATTGGTATTGGTTTTTGGAGTTTTTTTGGTCTTTTCTATTCTTATCACATATGTTCAATTAGATCTTTCTTAAAGTACAATACACATATTATATGAATTGTTTGGTACTACCTATATCAACAAGATGCATCTTCTTTTTGGTAGTTCATTCCATAAGAACTCCACAGTTAAGCGTGCTTGACTTGGAGCAATTTTGGGATGAGTAACCTACCGGGAGCAATTTTGGGATGGGTGACCTACTGAGAAGTTTCCCGGTAATCTGGAATGTTACATTATACTTCATCCGTCTCACAATAATTGTCTCTTTACCATTTTTTCTTTTTCTCAAAATAATTGTCACTTTAGAATACCAATGCAATATTTATTATTTTTTCCCATTATTATACTCTTATTTATTGAATCTCATCCAACTTAACTACTTCACTAACTACAATTAATAATGGTGTTTTAGTAAATGATACTAATTTTACCATCAAAATCACCACAATTAATCATTTTCTTAATAATCGTGCATAAACCTTAAACGACTATTATTTTGATCCCTTATGTTTATTTTAGTTTTCAAGTTGGTCCAACTTGAAACTTTTGAAACATAAGGGACCAACTTGAAAACTAAAATAAACACAAGGGATCAAACATACAATTAAGCCTAAAAGAAACATAGCTAGTAAAAGCAAAATAATGACATACATATCACAATATATTCAAAGAACTTATATGACTTAATAATACTCTAGCACAATGCAAAGAGATAGAGTCTACCTTATTGAATTCTTGAATATAACTTGAACAATCATTACTAACAGAAGAGCTGGAGATGCTCTTTGATTGAGGACATGCATCGACAATTCTTTGAAGAAACATGTTTAGCAAGTAGGTCCTGCTATTTGTTCTACAACTATAAGAAAAGGAAAATAAATCAAAATTTGCCTGCAAACTGTGTTTCATCATTGACATTTAGCTAATATATTAGCGTACGTTTAGTTACAATCTAATCTTGAAAGTTGAAACTACATTTTGATCGAGCACCAATCATATAAGAGTATAAGAATACCATAACATTGCGTCTAATGTTCATTATGACAAATGCAGGTAAAGCACCAATTTAGCATATCAGCAAGAATAAGTTACAAACGGTTTCTTTTGTGACCAACGACAGTGAAAGTATATACGAGACAAATGCAAATTGCAAAAATTTATGAGTGAAATACTAATGAAAGCAGAGTAAAAAAGATCTCTACTGAGAAAAAAACACGTGATCACAAAATAAACCGCTGTCACACTGGAAATTGAAATCCAACAAATTAGCCAACATAAAGTGAAGAATATTTCAATTCCTTACCAATTCACCACTCATTCCTGCAAGTTTGAGGCTTCACCAACAAAACCTGTATCAAAATAAGTTAGCTAAAATATAAGGATTACAACAAATAATGAAAGAGAGACATAGAATGAATATATTACAATCCCAATCTAAGTTTCTATGTATCAGAATCACACAAGAACATACTACAGAAATTTAAGATTGGAGCTAATAGTCTAAAAAAAACCGACACTAATGAAATTACCTGCCAGGTGGGCCTTGAAACAGGTCAAGAAAACCCTGATTTGCAAACATAAATATGCAATAAAAAATTCCACATAAAAATCAAATGATGAAATAAGGGACGAACTAACAATTTGAAGCCTTTCTATGGTCCTTGCCATGCCAAAATTGAATAACCACTGATGGCATCGTCTGATGGATAATCATGGAGATGAAGGTATTGAAATAATAGAAAAGATAGAGGTTGAAGATGAGGCGGAGATACATACGATAATGGAATGACAGAGTATTGTTAGAAATAATTGTTGGATTTTTTGGAGTAGAAAGTTGAAATCCATGAGTAGATAAGTCAGTTTTGAGATTGAAGAGAGGGATAAAGAAAAATTTGAATTTCGAAAATCAAATGGAGAGGGAATATTGTAACCAAAGAAAGCTTGTGAAAAGATTCGATGACTTGAAAACAATAGAGACAATGAATATCAAATTGGCAGAATCAAACAAAAATGATGAGCAGAACTTGTTCTCTGTCACTAACCTTATTTCTAGATTGAGTAAAAACATTGCATGAAGGACTAATTTTGGGTTTGTGCTATCTTCTTTGATTCCCTTCATCACAGATTTATATAGAGTCTTGGTATCTCAGCTTTGTCTTCATCGCTCTTCAGCTTTAGTCTTTCTCTCTTCAACTTTTCTCAAAGCATAAAATCTTAAGCTTTTATTATTTCAGTCGAATATTTATCAGTAGTGACCATGCACTCTATAAACCATTGATTCACTAGATAGTTTAGAGGATTGCTAACTGTTTGATATTGTCGGTGACATCAATGTATAAGCTTAAATTGGACAATGAGTATATGCAAATAAACCATTGTTTTTTTTTACAAATCAACAGGATCAATGACTCAAAGGACAAAATGACCACAAATAAATCATTGTAGTTAGACTCAGCATTTCTCTCTGCGGATATTTTTCCGCAACATATACTTTATTTATGATCACTATATTATAAAACTTACTTTTAACATTCTATACTTTTGCAACAGTCAACTTTATATTTGAAGTAAATGAATTTTTCATTTTATCAGATAGAGATTCTAAACTGAAAATTTAGCCATCGATTTTCATGTTGATATTTAAGGAGAAGAATTAGAGAAATATAAAAATAGTGTTTATAAATTTCTCATTCAGATGAAATTTTACATCCAAGTAACAACAAAAATAAAATCTATTGAAGGTAAGAAACTAAAGTACTACAAAAATTGGTCAAATATCTATGTCAGTCTTTTGATATCTTCGAGAGCTGATTCACTTCAAGCAAGAAGTGATATCTAAGAACATGTCTTCTCTACAAGGAATAGTGAGGCCACCCATTGGATGATCGTATTCGAATTGTTCCTCAACTTGGTTCAACAAGTCTTGAAAAGATGGTTGGTTCAAGTATGATATAGGGATCACAAACCGTTTCATTTCCTCTCCCACATATACTGCTAGATATCCCTTTGGAACATCAACAGCTTTTGAAGATGATGCCCTTTTGATGATACTAGGTAAACGAAAACCCATTGTTGTATGTGTTGAAAAGAAGAGATTGGTCTAAAAAAGAAAGAGTTTTATTTAGAAGACTCAAGTTTCTGAATTTCAAATGCTTTGGATTGTGAATGGTTTTTTGTTGGTCCTAGTTGCTTTTGTAGTCGTGAATATATATAGATGAAAGGATATGTAACAAACAGTCGGAAGCTAAAAAGATCAATGAAGGAGGGCCATATGAGATTTGAGTCATTATCAGACAAGGGCATATGAAAGGTCACATGTATTGTCTCTAGAGGACTTTCTCAAGGATTAACTTCAAATGTTCTTGTAGGTAGGTAATGGACTATAAATTATAACCACAGACATGTAGAATGGTTTATGTTGATCTATTGTTATCCATGGCCTTATAGTCACTTACCAGCTAGACATCAGCATTATCAAAATGAAGAAAACATGTCTGAAGCATGTTTACAAAATTATGAAGTACTAGTTATAATGTATGATCAAATATGAGGCACATCTAGCTGAGATGCAAGTGGATGCTTTGTATTGAACATTGTTTAAGATGGTAGGGTACAATCTAAGGCAACACCACATGCTACGTTATCGCTTTGCTCTCTATCCTTCAATAATAGTGTCTCTTGGAATTGGGTTAGGAGAGAACTTCAACATATATAAATACACTCCCTCACTCATTTACATACAGCACAACTCATTGCATCATCAAATACTTAGTTACATCCTTTTTACATTTTATATTTTTTTTCTCTGTTCTTCTCTCAAACAATAAGAAAAAATGGGTTTCCGTTTACATACTATTCTAAACGGTTCAGTAACTGCTGCTCAAGTAAAATCAAAGTCTGTAGAAGTGAGAAAGGGATATGTTGCAGTGTATGTTGGAGAGAAACAGAAGAGGTTTGTAGTTCCTGTGTCATACTTGAACCAACCTTCATTTCAAGACTTGTTGAGTCAGGCTGAGCAAGAGTTTGGATATGATCATCCAATGGGTGGCCTCACCATTCCTTGCTCCGAAGATGTCTTCCAACATATAACTTCTTGCTTGAATGGGCAATGAATCTTACATTGTAGCATACAGATATACCCTAGATTAGTTGAGACATTTTTCAAATAGGCATTTTTTTGACTTGTGAATTTGTAAATATATGACACTTTTCATGAGAAATAGAGAAATATTACCATCTGAATATCAAATTCAAAAATAAACTGTCCTGTTTTTTCTTGTTTAATGACAGTGCGCTCAGTATTTTATCAGTTGCATGTTTCACTTATTCACTTTTATTTCTCTATATACAAAACTCCAACTAAACCTTTTGATGTAACAAAACCAGTTTTGCTAATTCCAAATAGCTAACTAAAGTTCTTGAACTAAATAAATACCTATCGATGATTTAGCCAAATGAACAAGGCATGGCCTATGTCTTCAGATATTGCCCTTTTGCCCATTTAGTATATATTAACAGCTAGTTTAGTTAAATTTCTCGTGTATACTCAAAAGTAGAATTCAATTTTTTCTCCCAAGTAGAATTCAACTCCTAGACTTCAATTTTTTTCAGAAGATCTGTCACTTATTTTCTCAACTTGCACGCTAATTAATGATTTCAAATCCTATCAGTAATTAGAAATTGGTTGAAACTGGCATTCTGGTAGAACTTATCAAAGTCTTTTGCTTCTACCAAAACAGAAAAATCGCAAAACATTTGTTGTTTCGTTTAATTTTTATCTGTAGGGAACAGTCACTCTATAACCTTCCAATGTTTGGCATTGTTGCAATGTAAGAAATTTGAATTATGGCCATTGAGTTATCAAGAATTGAAAACTCATGCCAGCTTAGTTTTTTAGTAGCTTAAAGCTGATAAATATCAAAAAAATTGTTTCTTCAAGTACTTACACTAGATTAGATCTATATTTTTTTGCCGATTTTGGCCACTGAGGTAATTGAAAATAGAATGATAAAGTTTAAAATTGTAGTGAAACATTGGTTGACCTTCAACACAACTAATTGAAATCTGATAAATACAACCTCATCAATGGATTTTGAAAAATTTATACAGACCTGAACTGTAAATAAACCATTCATCAAAAGTAGGAAAACACAAGTTTTTTCCATAGGCCATAATTTTTGTTGTTGTTAATTAGAATAATAATTTTTTTGTAAATTTATATCTTTCATGTTTGTCGTACAAAAAATAAAAATATTATGGCTCTGCTCTTGCTAGGAATCACCTGTACTGTTCCTGCTTTACAAGTTTTCTCATAGAAAACAATATTTCGCAAGTCCTAATTGCAGCGAGAAGTGAACATAATTTCATTTCCTATTTCTTTATGGTCTTTACAATTTGATAAGATGCCTCATGTACAAAAATGTATCTAGTTAACTATGTCAGTCTTCTACAATATTGTGAGCTTTATAGCTCATTCAAGCGAGAAGTTATTATGCATTGGAAGACTTCTTCGGTGCAAGGAATGGTGAGGCCACCATTGGATGATCATATCCAACCTCTTCCTCAGCTTGACTCAGCAAGTCTTGAAATGATGGTTGGTTCAAGTATGCTACGGGGATCAAAAACCTCTTCCGTTCCTCTCCTACATACACTGCAACATATCCCTTTCTCACTTCTACAGATTTTGATGTCGCTAGTCTATCAGTAACTGATGCCTTTAGAATATTGTGTAAACGGAAACCCATTTTTTGTGTTTGTTAGAAGAAGAGTAAAGCAAACCTCTCGAATATTAGTAAATACTTGAGGATGCCAATGACTTGTAGTGTTAGTGAAGGCAAGAGGAAGTGTATTTATAGATATTGAGGTTCTCTTGAAATAGAAACCCAATGCCAAGATAAATGGATGTATGAAAGGTTAAAATACTAGAGAGCATAGGATGAGATAACGTGTAGTTGTCTTAGATTGTACCCCTCCCTTTCAAACCATGTCCAATACAAGTGCAACTGCAATCTCTAATTTGTTCAAGCATTAATCGGTACTTCATAATTTTTTAAACATGCCTTAGACATGTTTCTTCATTTTGATCATAATGTTGATAACAAACGGAATTATATCCTCACTTTTAATGTTATAACCTTCAACATCTTGTTTCAACCTCACTGGAAAGTGAATCAAATAGAGATCCACATACTCCAATCCCAGATTTCTAAAAAAATTCAATCTGAAAAACCAAAACAATAATATTAGACAAGTAACAAAATACACAAACTTAAAAGAAGTAGAAAAAAAGGTTAAGAGAATTATGCTTGCTTGAGAGTGGTTTTAAGAGCTGGGAGAACAAGGTCATCGTGAGCATCAGTACACCATAACTTGGAAGTAACGAACAGTTCATCGTGATTTTTAACGAGGCCTAGCTCTAAGGCTTTTGACACAGCTTGTCCCAGAGGTTCTTCTGTATTATAGATAGAAGCAGTATCAAAATGCCTGTAGCCTATTTCAATGGCATCAACTAGAATTGAGGTGAGGACCTCATGTGGTGGAGAGGGACTTGTTGATGTCCCAAAACCTATCATTGGCATCTTTTTCCCTGAATTTAGTATCACCTCTGGAACTTTCTTTACTTCCATTGTTTTTTTTCTTTTTGTTGATATCAAGGCTTAAGCTTCGTACAATTCACAATTTGAATATTAATGATAGTTCAAAGCACAAAGAAGATGTTGTTGTCGATTGAATAGAATATCTGTAATTATGCTATATCATATATAGTTGACCTACACATGTGTATATACTCCCTCCCTTCCTTTATAATTGTCACTTTTGCATAATTTTTTTGTTTCTAATTAACTCACATTTTCAAAGTTCAATACGTCATTAAATGTTGTTTTACCTATATTGTCCTTAGATATTTATTGCAGAGAGAGAAATATATAAAATGAATATTAAATGATTAAGGTTATTATAGGAAAAAGATAAATTGTTGTATCAAAAGTAGTAAAAATATTTGTTGTCTTGGTTTGTGTAAAAGATCAAAATGTGACAATTAAAAAGGAACAAATGGAGTGTATATATATATTGTCTAACATGTGCAAGCACATGTTAAAACAACTAATAGTAGTAACTTTTTCTTGAAAAACAACAATTATTTACTCAAATTTTATTATTTAATAATAAATGTACAAGTTCCAATACAAAATTTTTATTTTAAACTTATTAACATGTGCAAATTTGCAATTCCATTATTTTACATAGTATCACCCTATTCGATCCCTTAATCTCTGTTTTTCTTTCTCTCAAACCCTCACCCATACAAACAATTGTCGCCGCCGCATGCCTCCTACCCTGCAGCCGCTGCCTCCGTTCATATCCTTTCTCTCTGTCACGAGATGTCCGAGTCTGATCATAGTGACAACAGCATAAACGACAAATCCACAAAGTCTTTTAGTCGTAATTCCGGCAAGATGTCATCCTCCTCCTTCTCGGCAGCCTCCAAAACCGAGTTTCATCCTGCCCTTGTTGTTTCCAACGTCAAGAACCATATTCCCATTGTTCTTGAGATGGAGAAAGACCAATATCGTACTTGGACCGAACTTTTCTGCATTCATACCCTTTCTCATTGGGTTCTGCATCATATTGTCCCTTCTAAGGACAAGACAACACCGGCAGATACCTCCAGTGTCGAGTATGAGCGGTGGACCACCCTTGACTCCACCGTCCTTCAGTGGATATACTCCACAATCTCCACTGACCTGCTGACTACCATCCTGGAACCAAACTCCACTGCTATGGAAGCCTGAAATCGTTTGGCTGACATTTTTTAGGACAACCAGAATGTTAGTGCTCTCACTCTTGAGCAAGAATTCTCGAACACTCGCATGGAGGATTTTCCTAATGTCTCTGCTTACTATCAGTGTCTTAAGATGCTCTATGACCAGTTGAGAAATGTTGGTTCAGCTATCAACAACCATCGTCTAGTCCTTCAGCTGATATCTGCTCTCCCAGAAGCTTACCGCAGTGTTGCCACTTTGATTCGCCAGAGCAACCCTCTTCCTGCATTCTATGAGGCTCGCTCCATGCTCACCTTGGAAGAAGTCGGTATGGAAAAAATGGCACACACCGGCTCTCATGCTGCCATGCACACAACTGAGCCGCGACTTTCTGAAGACACCTCTCAGCGTGGCAAACACTGCCCCGACAACTGCTCTCGCTCCCGTGGCAACCAGGGACGCGGAGGGTGACGTTGCAACCGCAGTGCACCTCACTCTGGAGCTCCCCATGCCCTGTCACCATGGTCTGCTCCACCTTGGCAGCAACAACAACAGTATGCATCCTGACAACCATGGGGTTGGAATCCACCTCTGTGGGCTATGCCCATGTGCCCGTATCCCACCTCCAAGTGGACGCGCCCTACCAGTCCTCCGAAACAGCCAGGTATTCTGGGACAGCGTCCTAAAGCATATGTAACTTCTACCACGTCCCATTCACCGACAGACATTGAGGCAGCTATGCACACCATGTCACTTCACACTCCTGACAATCAGTGGTACATGGATACTAGCGCAACGTCTCGCTCGGCTGCATCACAAGGTAATCTCTCGTCTTATTTTCCTGTAAGTAATTCAATAGATGCATAAGTAGATGAAATTAAGTGGATTTAGAAAAATTATTAACACATATAAAATAAAATAAACATTTTTTAAATACTCAGGCATGTAGGAATCTGCAGTCGTTATTAAATTAGCAAAATTCTACAATTGTCGTATCACTTAAATAAAAATCTTTTCGTAATGAAATTAAATACAATGAATTTCCTAATTTAAGAGGTGTCTACTCAGTGGTAAAAACTTGACACTGTAACTTCAAGAGACATTGTCCAAATCTCATATGGAACAATTGTAAAATGATCATCAATGCTGCAATTATTAGTAATAAAATTTAAGGAATAAATTCTACATAATTTTAATTATTTTATAATAATTCTTTTTTTTGTATAAAAAATAATTTTACACGTTAATATTTGCAAATATTTGTAAATATTTTAATATCCACTGCTACTCGTCTAGCGGATATTTGTACGAATGTAAGAATAACATAAATATCATTTTTATCAAACAAAGAAAGTTAACTACTATGTATACCTGAGGACATCCATTATCATCGATGATCATAGTAAAGTAACACTTCATTAAAAAGAAATAATCTCAAAGTATAAAGAGAGAAAAAAATGTATCGATAAAGTCCAAAGAATAATACAGATCTTACTATATATAATTGATTCAAAATTGGTAAATGTTTATTTGACATTCAAAATAGCTGCCACAAATTTTTCTTAATATATAAGAAAATAAACTTCCAAGAAGAACAAAGGAAAGAAACATTGATAAATTTAACTTTTTCTATTGTAGCTCGACAAATGAAAATGTTCAACATCATATTTTTCTTATATGCCACAAAGCATAGTAAAATAAAATCAAAATATACTTAAAAATAAATGAGTACCTTTCACTCTTTATTCTCAGTAGAAAAAAGAAATACTCATAAAATAAAATAAAAAATAATGAGATAAAAAAATAACATAGATATTAGAAAAATTATACTTAGAGGAGAATTGTCAAAGATAAATAATTTTTTTTGAAGAAAAAGATAGATAATATATAGCATTAAAAAAACCCCAATAAATAAAATGGTTGAAGAGTGTTGGGGAGAAAGAATGCCAGATAAAAGAATAATAATTTTTATATGGAAGAAATAATAAAATATATTACAACATAAATAAAATCCGTAAAAAAAATGTGAGAATAATACAAGTGGCCAGTTTTCATGGAGAGGTAACACTTCATTAAAATGGAGAATAATATATATATATTATAGGAAGTTTTTCCATGATAATATAGGAGGTTAACAAAATAATTAAATTAGAAAGTAATAAAAACAAACAAATAAAATATTTGGACTATTCTTAAAAAAACAAAACAAAAAATTTGGACTATAAAATTAAAGTAGAATGAACGCAGAAAGAAACACTTAAGACAACGATGGAAACGCAAAGGCGGAAATAATCTAAATCTCAACGGAGCATAATCTAAACATAAGGAATAACTAAATTGAAGTTGGACGAGTGACAGTCAAGTAGATCTTCTCATTCTTTCCCGCATTTGGTACACCAATCTTGATCTTATCCCCAATCGAGAGCCTGCGCGCATCCACCATATGACCCCAGCCGCCTCCAATCCTGATATAAGTATTTGGCCGTGTCGCATAAACAACAATGCACTTCCAAGTATTACCACCGTCATCAATCACCACAACAGAAGTGGTCTTCTTCCTAAGTGCAAGTCTGCAGAAGCTATTGTATGGCAGCATCTACACGTGAAAAAATAAACATTGATCAGAACAATGCTTGTTTTTTTATTAATCATGAGATTGCTAAGATTAAAAATGATATCTTACCAAAAATCCAGAAGTAACATCATACTTAGTTAAAATGACCTCAAAGTGTAGCTGAAGGTTCCTCTCATTGTGACGATAAGTTAAGATCTCAGTTGTGATAGGGACGTTTTGGTAAACGAATTCTAGAGCAACAGGCTTTTCAATCTCAAAACGCATAACAAGATTGAATGCAGGAGGTGTAACAAACAAACCAAGCCTGTTGATGACGTTAATGCCAAACTGGCTTGAGCCAGAGAAGACCGTCAGAACCCACACCCCCTACGGATGTCATAAAAGTCTCGTATCGCATTGAAGCCGGTTGTCAAAAAAATGGATCTATTAATCCTCTCAACTAAAACTTCAAACTGGTTAAAATTAGTGTCCACCAATGTGACATATGAACCGATCTGATCACCAAAATCGGTCACAAACATCTTAGGCAACATTACAACACCCTGTGTAAAAAATAACGATCCAAATCAGCACCATTTCAAAGTATTGATGGACAAACACGTGAAACAACATAAATAAAATAACTTAACACCTCATTGACATGGAATTCACAGCAAATAGTTCGGTACTGGAGTCTTAGTTCAGGCACGATTTTGTCCAAATCAGTTGTTGGATTTGGATTCAAAGGAGCTGGAAAAAAAATTAGACCACATCATTAGTTCAAGTTAGGTCAAGCATAAGAAGATTATATATTTTTGATTAACGTAAAAGGACTCACCTTTCAAGCAATGGAGTGCAAACAACGTTTCAAATTCACGGTAAGACATGTTTTTTCCTTTCTTAGTTCACGCAGATGCAATTAGATGAGAGGAGTTTGGCAATTGACGGCATGGACATGCCATACATATATATAGAGGAATGGAGCATTTGTGATTGGTTAACAGAAGTATGGGAAGCTTAAAAGTATTCTGATGCATTAAGTAATTGGTTAGAAACCCAATAGTCACATTAGTTATGATATGGCAAGATAGGAAGGAAAATTCAAATTTTAAATAATTTGAAGCAGCATTTAATGATACAAAGCTTGCAAAGCACGATTAAGCAATGTGCTTAGGAGGGAAATTAGCAAAGTGATTAGGGTTTACTTATTGTTTGACCTTACAAGCTTTTAGAGTAAGTATAATATAATATAGTATAATATGATATGATATGATATGATGATATGATATGATATGATATGATGCAATGTGAATTGGTTCTTAAAAAAGAAAAAGAAAACTTTTATTCATGCTCACATTCCCTCCCTCCCCCTCACACGCGTCTCTCTAAAACCCCAATTCTTCATATCAAACCCTTACACACACACACTCCCTCGAAAAACTCAATTCTTCACCTCAAACCCTAACACACATTCCCCCGTGTCGCTCGAAAACCCCAATTTCGATGGCGTCCGATAAGAAGAGAAAGATTCCCGATGAGAAACCACCGCTTAAAGAATCTCTCCTAGACAAATTTGACAAAGGTCTTCTGAAGTCGGAGGATGTTGGATTTAAGGTTTTGGTTAATAAATATGAAAGTTTAATTCGAATTCCAAAGAGTACCGATCGTATCTACAAGCACGAATGATGCTTATCGTTTGCGACTCTGGTAATTGTTTTTCATCTAATCACTTCATTTCATTTTCCTTTTTAGCGTTGTTTTTACTCTAAACAGTTAATTTGCTGTTATTTGGCGGTGGACGCATAGAGGTGGTCTCCGGTAAAACAAACTGTTGGAATTATTCTTTCATATGCACCTTCATGTTGTAATCGGCGTCCTTGAATCAGGCCTACAATGTGTAAAAAAAAATTGTCATTTTGGTTGTTGGTGGAAACTAGGCAAAAATATGCATTCTGTTCTTAGCACTGATACGGTTCGGATTTTATAATCTGGAACGCATATGAATATTTTGGATTATAAAATCCAAAACTTCCCGATACACCCTTTGCATGCGCTTGCATGGGGCGTAAATGCTATCATTTCGCATTATATACTCCGGAATACAACTATATAGTCCGAATTATATAATCCGAATTGCACCAATACAGAAAACAGAAACACAAATCCTGGGCAGAACCTAAAGTAACACAGTTTTTCAAAAAAAATACCTGAAGAATATCCCATTCTAACAATAGAGAGATGTCTGCTTTATAAACCTTCGGGTCAACCTCGTGCTCGAACCTCAACCTCTTCCAGTGAGTGTGGATTTCATCCAAACGGAGAGTGGTGCCGTTCTTGATCTTCAAAGCAATCGTACACACACACAGTAATCTGTGAGTGATCAAACTCAAACCACCACATCTTGATTTATCCGGACCAATTTCAAGTGCTTTATTATACTCTTGTACGAGATGATGCAAAGCTTCCCTTGAAATGTTTCGGATCAACCTAGACCACAACACCTTTCCTCTAAACCTATGTTCAAGCATGATAATGCTTGTTTGAAACGAAGCATGTATTGCGGTATGTTGCAACTCTAGCATGTCATGAACGGATATCCAGTTTGTCCTTAAATCACCCATACTACTACTCAAATATTTTTTCAATCAAGCGTGTGTAGATTCAACTCTGTTTGTTGTAGTATTCCCCATATGAATTGTTTTGTCGACCCAAAACCTCACAACCTTCTCCTTAACCGGATCCAAAATTGTATTTTCAACATATTCCAAAAACTTAGGAAATTTTCTGCATACAACTTTGAACCGATTCAATTTATCAATATAGCCTTCCTCCGTTTCGAAATCCACAATATCCATCCATGCAGCCATCACAGTCTTCACCACGGAACCAGGCTTGATCTCTTTCCCATCCTTGCCTTTGAGATTCTTCACTTTGCAATCCGTTTTACACTTTGCTCTCACATTTTGTCAAATGTGATATGAGCACAATAGAGTAGCATAAGGGAAAACAGTTTCCACAGTGTAACACCCCGTTTTCCCAACAATGTAAATATTACACATAAATCAGAGTATTCAACGTAAAACGGAATGTCACACTACATTTCAAGTATAAATAGAGTAAAGTTACTATTTATGAAAACAACCTTGTCAAAATTCAATTAACATCGCAGCGGAAAATTTAATTCTTATTCAACAACCTTGGCACTACGGCCTCAACAAAAGCAACTCAAGTGAAAATCCTGATTCAAAAGGTTCGACAACATGATTCATAAATAATACGCAACAGTGGAAAATATAGCAAATATCCCCATCCCGTTACGTATCAGAGCGACCCTAAGACGACGCACGAGAGAGTCAACTCACATCAGCAGCTAATCCTGGTTATCTGCACGTTACCCACGTAAAGGGAACATTCAAACAGAAGGGGTGAGATTTCACATTCTATAATAATAAGCATATAATTCATCAACGGAATTTAACAACATAAACAACAACAACAACTAAATAATAATAATACTTCACATATACTTCATTT
>Ga0315913_1006697_pt1 | contig 13914 bp, 6 predicted proteins | sample MpolsnodulesMG_FD_207736 | JGI IMG/M metagenome (GOLD analysis project Ga0315913, IMG submission 207736) | Medicago polymorpha root nodule microbial communities from Los Angeles, California, United States - small nodules | ecosystem: Host-associated > Plants > Roots > Nodule | place: USA... | reverse complement strand
CCCTAAGTCCTTATCTTTTTACTTTAGTTTTGGATGTACTGACGAAACACATCCAAGAGTTAGCACCGAGATGTATGCTTTTTGCAGATGATGTAGTCTTGCTTGGTGAGTCGAGGAAGGAAGTGAACGGGAGGCTAGAGACCTGGAGGCAAGCCTTAGAAGCGTATGGTTTCCGCTTGAGCAGAAGCAAGACGGAGTATATGAAATGTAACTTCAGCGGAAGGAGAAGTAGGTCTACCTTGGAGGTGAAAGTTGGAGATCATATCATTCCCCAAGTTACACGATTTAAATATCTTGGGTCCTTAGTACAAAATGACGGAGAAATAGAAGCAGATGTAAGCCATCGTATCCAAGCTGGGTGGTTGAAATGGAGAAGAGACTCATGGGTTTTGTGCGATAAGAAAGTACCACTTAAGTTGAAAGGAAAGTTCTATCGGGTAGCAGTCAAACCGGCGTTGTTGTATGGTACGAAGTGTTGGGCGGTTAAGAGTCAACACGGGAATCAAGTAAGTGTAGCAGAGATGAGGATGTTGCGCTGGATGAGTGGTAAGACTAGACATGATAGGATTAAGAATGACACCATTAGAGAGAGTGAGGGTAGCACCTATAGTAGAAAAGTTGGTAGAAAATAGGCTTAGATGGTTTGGGCATGTAGAGAGAAGACCTGTAGATGTCGTGGTCAGAAGAGTAGAGCAAATGGAAGAGAGTCAAGTTAAAAGAGGTAGAGGAAGACCTAGGAAAACTATTAGAGAAACAATTAGAAAAGATTTATAGGTCAATGAGTTGGATCCAAATTTGGTTTATGATAAAACACTATGGCGTCATTTGATCCATGTAACCGACTCTACTTAGTGGGATAAGGCTTAGTTGTTGTTGTATTTTATGTTTGTTTATAGATATACGATAAGCTTTTATTCGTAAGCAAACATACAACAACATATTTAATATTGGTATTATTTTACATATTTTTGGGTACATATTTTATCATCATCTTTGTGCTAAATTAAATATTTATAAAAAAGTTAGTGTAGCCATAAGAATTTAGCTTTAATCTTTTAACAATGAGAGTTTAATTTTTGGGGTCGATTCGAGGAATGCGTTGAATGATATGCTAGTACTTTTGGTATATTATTGGGTATATAATTAACTTTTGGTACAATGAGAGCTTAAGAATTTAGCTTAATTTTTGGGTATATCTTTTAACAAGAATTTACCAGTATTTTTTTGGTATATTATTTTTAAGGAGATATACTAGTACTTTTGTAAGTGTTTGAGTTTGAAGACTTGATATGATTGTGACAAATCTTAAGAATTCAACTCACTTAAAAAAAATTATAACAAAGGTATAAAGAAAACTTTTATCTTTTGGACTAAATATGGAGAAAAACTCAGAAGACAATATTGTGGTTACTCTATTGTAGTTTACGTCGTTATCAGACCTATACAACTACTCACCATCTCTTATGTGAGTGCTCTTTTGCTTTTTAAGTGGTGGAATTCATTTTCCTCAACCTTTGATCCTTCTCTGGACCTTTCTTGTCATGTTACTTTGTTTGTTATCTATCTTTGATAGAAATTGGAGTTCACAAGTCAAATTTTGGCTTAATTGGGGATGTCATAATAATTTGAAAATTGAAAAACAGGTGCCTAATCACATTCAACCACAAAATTTACTTACTAGTGTCATCAATATGTCTGCATCAAACTCTACACATATAAAATTTTCCATGTACGATTTTAAAATTCTATTCTTTTTTGAGGCGATATATCATCCTCCATTTGATCTAAAATTGATCGGTTAATTAAATTCCTCCTTTAAACATGTTGCTTTAAATGTAAATGTAATTTATGCATTCTGCTTTTCTAATTACCATTCTATTACTTTTTTTTTTTATTTTACTAACCACTATATTACTTGTTTATGACTAATTTATACTTACACATTTTTTTAAACAACACGTAAAGGGAAATGCTAACTTGTGTGTTAAAATGTTAAATATAAAACTTAATTTTGAAAATTGTGCATTTAATGTATTTAAAGATTAAAAACTTATATTTTCAATATAAAACTTATATTTTAATTCTTATTTTAGATTCTTAATTTGTGCCTGCATGAACCTAAAACTATAAATTTGCTCCACACAAATTAATTATTTATTTTCTCTGTTGATAACAAATATTTCTACTACTCCCTCTATCTCTTTCGATAAGATTCCTTACAAATTTTACATATATTAAGAAAGATGATTATAACTACTCCATCCGTTTCACAATACTTGTCAATTTTGAAGAAATTACACATACCAAGGAATCAAATAAATGTTGTCATTTTTTATAAAATTTTATGTGTTTTTTCTATAATACCCTTACTCATTTATTATTTCATTCTATTGCTTCTCTCTCTACAATAAATAGGTAAGTGTATTATTGATAAACCAATATTAATGTTGCATTGAGACTTCAAAGTGACAAGGAAAGTGAAACATAATTATTCTCCAAAATAGATAAGTATTGTGAAACGGAGGGTGTATAAGTTTATAAAAAATGATATTACTTTTACACTTTTTTTTAAGTTACTTCTACATAATTACCCTTATATCTAATTATATAATTAAAGAGAGAAAATATTTTTTTTGTTATCATAATATTGATTGGAAGTTTTTACCACATGTAACACTAATCTATGTTGAAAAATCTACAGGCTCATAAGGTGGACTCCCTACTCCAACCAAAATTTCTTCATATGCAAGATTCCAAGATCAAATCATGGACCACTTAATTAAGGGGTCAAAATTCCTTTTTTTAATAGAGATATTTTCATAAAAAATAATAATTAATGCATGTAAGAATTTAAAGATAATTTTATTTTATACAAGAGTTTACAAATATAGAAACGAGTGTTATAGCTTGAGAGAGTGAAGTAATATCACATCATGATATCATATATAGCACCTAGATTTCGTAGATCTCAAAAATCTTTATTATCAACACACCCTCAAATCTAGTAAACGCAATCCTTCTCCAACCACCAACCATGTCCATACCTTCTTCTAGGGTTTCAATCCTTACTCTCATAATATCACAACACTCCCAATTCACCAACCCTCTTTCATAATTCACTTTCTCAATCTTCTTTTGTGAGGGTTTCTATTCTTTTATCTTCAAATTTAGGGGGGGTGCGTTTATCAATTAGGGAAAGTTTCAATTTTTCACAATGATTTCAACTGGGATTAACTTGGTGATGACTGTGATTGGTTTTGCTGTTAGCACAATGTTCATTGTTTTCGTATGCACAAGACTCATTTGTGCAAGAATTCACATGAATGCCAATAGAAGAAGATCCTTTCTCATTGCTTCTAGATCCAATCTCAGCTTGGTAGGTAAAAAAACCATTTTTTTTCTTCATTTTTGTATAGTTTTTCACATTAAAAATGTAATTTTTATTTATTTATGATTTGGTTATTGTGTATTTTTCTTTTGTGCAGATGGAACGTGGTTGTCAAGGTCTTGAACGCGTTGATGTAGCTAAATTTCCAGTTAAGAAGTACAGTGACAAGTTTTTTGCAGCTGAAGAAAATTCTCAGTATGTTCATTTATTAATTACCTTAATTTTTGCATAATCAATGAGATGAAACAGTTAGGAGTTAGTAAGTAGAAAAAATCCATTGTTAATCAGTTAATGAATCACGATATAACACTTTCTTAGCAAAATGTTATAATGTGGTTTGTTCCGGATTCGGTGGTTAAGCTAAACAAACAAAACTGCTGGGGTAGGTGTTTGTAATGAAGATGTTAACATGATTTTGTTGATAATGAAATACAGTTAAGCCTTATAAGGGTTATGACCATTTATTCTTGTGGACTTTGATGGCATGCCTGTTCTCATGTTCTTTAATTTTAAAATGTGTCTATCTTGCTAGAGAATTTGTTATGTGATATACTTTAGGTGCATATTGGTGAAGTTAAACAACTTAATTAAGTGTTTGTCTATAATCGAATAGTCATTGATAATAAAGTAAGGTTAAACTATTTTCATATAAGTTGTAACTTGTAAGATGTTTTAATAAGAGCTTATTGAGATAAGCTGGAAACTACTTAATGGACGTGCCATAAGTTGTTTTTGCAAGTGCTTATGTTATAAGACAAGGCTAGATAAGCTATTCCAAATGAACCCTTGATATATGATGACTCATTGGCTTAGGACTAATATTTGTCGGTGTCGTGGTTAGGCTGTGCTATCATCTCCTGTGAACCTGTGTATGTATACAGTGTGCTATAGGTTGTTTTGGCCATTTTACCATAGCTAATAACCCTCAACCCTTCAATGATTTTCCAATCCCTACATAGTCAAAATCCATTTTATTTTCTTTCTAAATATGCGTACTCCATTCGTAATAACCTGCCGTACATTATGACACAAGCAGTAGGGTGATATAACAACTTATGCATACTCCATTCGTAATAACCTGCCGTACATTATGACACAAGCAGTTGGGTGATATAACAACTTATGCAAACCTCATGGGATGTCAGAGAAATTTGTGCTTGTTATAAGTACCTTTGCCTATCATTCTCCTAAGTTAATAAAAGAAGAATTATTCCAACCTTGATTGTTATACTGGTAATTTGGAATATAGCTGGAGAAGTGGTCAAGCCCCATTATTTCGTGTAATTCTTAATCCCAGTTGCAAGGATCGAACTTTGCAGAATTTGGAGGGTCTGCACCTCCCAATGCCTAAAGGCCCCTTTTCTCTGAATACAAGCTGGCTTTCCTCTAACCCCCTATCTTTGTTTATATAATTACCATCTAATTCACTTCTAACAATAGTGATTACTTGTATAATTATCATCTAATTCACATCTAACAATAGTCATAACTTATCAATACCTGTCAAATATGAAGTGTTTTTTATATGTAGTTTAAGATTTCAGGAACGTAAGTGTGGGTCGTGCTTTAACATTACGAACATTCAATTTTGTTGTATTTGCAGATGCACAGTCTGTCTCTCAGAGTACCAAGATGAAGATACACTGCGTATCCTCCCCCATTGCGGACACTCCTTCCATATGGCCTGCATAGACTTATGGCTGCAGCAGAATGCCACTTGTCCTGTTTGCCGAGTATCATTGCGTGAATTTTCTGAGACAACGCGATCAATGCAACCTGTATATAGCTCCCATTATGGGATGGAGTCCTTTGACACTCATCATTATCACTGTATAATGGCCGATAATGGATTATTGACAAGAACCCCTGATAACCGTGGGGCAAACCCTATTCAAGAGGATCAGTTTCCATCTGAGGGTGGTGGAGCAGTTGATATGGACAGTATCACCTCCTTAACTCAGGGTGATTTCATTAAAGACGAAGAGAAGAAGCATGTAGAGAGCCCATCAAATTTATAGGTTTGATCGGTTCCTTTCAAATCACTAATTTAGTAAAGTTCATGTTCCAAAATTGGAGTGAAATGTATTAGCATGTTGAAAGATGGTCATTTTCTTTTCTTTTTTTACTGTATATATAGCAAAGAAATTTTGCCCCTCGCAATGGGCTGCCCTTTGCTGTCTCCGCCTTTGTTCTTTTCTTGATCTTCAGCAATAGCTAGGACCGGAAACTCTCTATCTCTCATTTTCCTAGCTGTAATTGTTGTTAAAGACTAGAATTAGTTGTGGTAGCCGGAGCTACAGCTGTCTTCCCCCTGCAGACCATTGTATTAATGCAATTCAGATTCACACATTGCCATTAATGTATCATGTCTTTTTCTCCAACAATTTATCCATTTTTTGTGATACACTGTTGTCCTAGCAAGGTTCTTAGTGATTGCTACCCTTCTTTTGTTCATTTGTTTTTATTTATAATTTATTCTTGTTTTTGAAAGAAAAGGCAATGATTATAGTCCTTGGTTTGTTGCCAAAATATTATATCTAGTGCACCCTAGAGTAGGTGATCCAACTCATATAAAGTGAGCAAATACATTGGTTTTATCAAATACAAAAAAGTAAGCAGATGCATGGGGTAAAGCAAAGCAATGGTTGAGATATCTCACTTTACTTGATAATAGAAGAGTCAAAACCATTAAACGCCTCCATTTCTCCATTGATTGCGATAAATTTTTCACATGTTATGCTTTTCTTTTGTCTTTCCTAGGTAATGTCTTCTTTACTTTCATTTCCCTCCCTGATTTCCCGTTCTGTAATGTCTTGTGTGTTCATTCAATATTTTAAAAACTGAACTGGACATCGAAGTGAAGAGACTTTTGGTTCATGATTCAATTGTTTTAAATGGTTTGAACCGAGACAAAACTGTGTTTGTACTGTTCAAATTTTCGAACCGTAGGCAGTGTTGATTCATGGTTCAACTGATTCATCAATTCGGTTTTTAAAACAGCGGTTTCATTGTTTGTTTGTGTACGCGTACATTAAAGTGTATTGTATTATGTAGATTTTCACTCTCGGTTTTGTAGATTTTCACTTGACAATTGCTTTTCTGACTTTCAATACTTCCTAAAAACACAAGTAAAAGACTACCGCTGACTTATAACTAAAAAACACGCCGGCAGTTAACTGCCGCTAGGTTTTTTTGTCATTTACTTGTGTTACTAAGATACAATGAATGTCAAAAAAGCAATCTTCTTTTCACTTACCTTTAATTCTGCTATGGCCCCAAAGCCTTCTAGTTTTGGTGATTTTAACTCTCTAATCTATCTATCTATTATGTTGTTGATGCTGCGTTGTTACTCTTTTTGTGATTTATATGATGTGGGATGCTTGAGTTTGAGCACAATAGAAAGGGACGACTCAAATTTCATCTCGTGTCTCCAATATCTATCACCTGACCATATTCACCCTTAGAATATATTTTTACTTCTTTCGAATATGAATATTGCTAATTTCATATTGCTATTGTTGGCAATGTCTTACATGCATAAGCAAATTACTCTTGCACCATATACAAGTCTATTTTTTTTACCATTGGATCAATGAATCTCATCATATTTTATTTAATTTAATAGTGAAATTTATTGATCCAATGGTGGAAAGAACCTTGTACATGGTGCAAGACTTATCTTGTCTGTGCACCATAGACTTGGCATGTGCAATGAGGCTGATGATAGTTAGAAGAAATAAAAAACCTGCCACCATTTACTCAACCTAATTTAATTGATACAAACAAGAAGCTGTGTCTTCTCAACTAATGTACGGTTTCTTTTGTTTGTAACTATATTTCTTTTCCCTTGATCTCGATGTGGAATGTTGTTGCCCCCTTTGAAATAGTAGTAGCCTACAACCTGTAGCCAAAACTTGGAAAAGGAACTAGAAGAGCTATGACAGTGCTTGGAAAAGGAAGAATTAGCTTAAATGCTCAAATGTATGTTGGGAAAGACTTGCTTTAATATATACCTCAAATTAACATTGAAATTTTCTCCTTTGGAATCTAAGCCCTCCATTTTTTTTTTGGTAGAGCAAAAGTTCAAGTGAGTTGGATTATGGGATCGTCAAGGTCAAGACAGATCTCAAGGTCCAGAGAGCGTTTACAACTGTATTTATAAATCACTCACTAAAGAGGTGTTCACGTTAACAGCGAGAGTTGAATTCACGATCTTGCAGGTGAGTCAACTTCTTATCAATTGAGTCAACCTTCATTGATATCTAGACCCTTGTTAAAAAGAAAAGTGAGTGTGTTTGACATTAAAAACGGAGAAGTGTTTAAAAGCGGGTATTTATTTAACTGCCGCAGAAAACTGAGTTTTTCACTATAGTTGATGTGCTTAATGAACAAGAGACTTTATATTTACAAGTACACGTCATGTTACATTTTTTTGTGAATGGATCCTCTCATGTGACATGGGGTCCATTACAATCTTCACCATTCATTTGAAAGGAGAGAAAAAAAGAATTTAGATAAAAGTGAGTTTTAATGGTGTAGATCATGAAACATGAGAGAAAAAAATTGAGAAAATCCATAACCCATTTTTTTATCTATAAAATTCTGAAAAGTTACTCCTTTAGTACTATGTAGTATGTACATATATACGTACGTATCACATTTCTGCAAAATATTAAACCTGTCAGTAATACTTGTGATCCAGTCATATGATTCATGATGAATCAATTCAACTACTGCTATCTGCCTGTCCTAATAGCTCCCTTGGGTCCTGACTGCAACTTGTTCATCCATATTGACATTTCACCTGACCAAATTCCTATGAATCTTATATCAATTAAGGGAGAAAATAAGTCAAGATATGAATTCCTTAATTAATTCGTTTATTTATAATAAGATACAATTATGACAGTTCTAAAACAATTGTATCCAACAAACAAGAGTACTAGTTAAGATCACACAACAAAATACAGAAGTAATTATTACATGATGATGTATATGTAAATCTTTGTAGAAGAAACAAACCAACCAGAACTAACAAAGAAAAATTATACAACTACTTCAAAGTTTCTCCTCTTGGCTTGATTTTTGCTCTTAAAGACTCCTTCATCACAACAGTAAACTCCATCTTTCCAGAGAAATCTATCTTCTTCCCTGGTGGATAAGCACTCCATTCAAACTCCTGAATCATCCTAGCCAACATCAAATGAATATGCACAGTACCAATAGCCAAACCAGGACAAATCCTTCTCCCAACACCAAATGGCATCATTTTTACTCCTGTCACACCAGTTATATCAGCTTCCTCACCCTTAGAAATGAACCTTTCAGGATCAAACTTTTCAGGGTTGGACCATAATTTAGGGTCCTCACCTATGCCAGCTGTATATACCTCAACATTTGCATCAATTGGTATATCATACCCTCCTAATGTGGTAGGTTCAGTAACAGCATGAGTTAGTACAAAATGTGTTGGAGGATGCTTCCTTAATAACTCTTTCACCACAGCTTGTAAATAAGGCATTTTCTCAACATCTTTTTCTTCTACTTTCTTATCTCCAACTATACTATTAATTTCTTGATAAAGTTTTGCTTGAATCTCAGGGTTGTCAATGAGTTGTGCAATTCCCCATTCAACAGCAGTTGCTGTTGTATCTGTTCCTCCATTCAGAAACTCTGAGATAAGTGAAACCAATTCTTCATTAGAAGGTGTTGATTTTTTACCTTCATGAACTTTGATATCAAAAAGTGTGTCTAAGTATGAAAATGTTGTAGCTGTTTGATCTGAACCAGGGTTTTGAAATGCTCTCCTTCTTTGTTCAATGAAAGGAACTAGGAATTCGACTTGTTCTTTGCGAACTTCCAAAGCTCTCTTTCTTTGTTTAGAGAAAAACACACTTAAGATTGGTAAAAAGTCATCAATTCTTGGATCTAAAGTGATTAGGACATTCTTCATAACTTGATCTATTCTCTCAAGTTTTTCTTCATCCATTTCTAAACCAAAACACATAACAACAAGTATGCAAAAAACAGCAAACCTTGCATCTCTGACAACAATAACAACACCATTGTTATTCTCAGCATTAACTTTAAGCCTATTGATGAGTTTATCCATTGCATTGTCTCTAACACTTTTAAACTCCTTGAGTCTAGTTGAACTCAGCATGTTCTGAACCATGTTTCTTCTCAGTGATTTCCAAACTGGACCATAAACTGCAGCATTCACAGTGAACTTGTTGGCACTGAATATGTTCCTTGTTGGATTCTCAGGTGGTCTAGATGCATAGAGAGCACCCTTTTGAATGAAAGCTTCATGCACAAGTTTTGCATCTGTGATGATGATCATTGTCCTTGTTCCCATCTTGAGTGTGAAGATTGAGCCATATTTTGCTTTCATTTCTTTCACATAATCTTGGAATTGTTTGCCGGAACGCGCAACTTGGAAAAGGTTGCCAACAAGAGGCCATCCTTGTGGACCTGGTGGAAGGTTATGGTGTTTGGATTTGGTTTTTTGTGTGAGGGAGAAAATAAGGGCTGATAAGAGGAAGGCCAAGACTGTGAAGATGAGATGGTAGTAAGTAGAAAGAGAGGGAGAGGATGAAAAGAGAGAGGAAGTCATTTTGATTTGGAATGAGAGGGGAAAATTAAAGATGGAATTGGTGGAGGTGATTATTATAAGAATGGAGGAGACATAGATAGATGGTTATAAGAATGGAAGGTGGTGTGAAATTTTAGGTGGGTTTAATAAAAGCACTTTCAAGTTAGCCAGCATGATTGGTTGGACTTTCAAGTGAGGCAACAATACCAGGCATGTAGATCCTTTATGGTAATGTACATTTAGAGACAATTAAGGACAGTTACTATTAAGACGATTAGATACATATTAAGGACCTTTTTTTTAAATAAATAAATAAATGAATATCTTTGTTACTATTGTTTTGTTTTGGTGTATAAATATTCAACTAATGTCTATAATATTTTTACTTTTAAAAAAATTGAATGTACAAGATTTTAAGATGACTATCTTATAAGATTATATATAAATTTTTAGATGTATTTATTACTCTTTCTACAAATATATCATTTATTAATACTACCAATTTGTTTTGATAAATGGAAAATTAACATTAAATGTATCATTAATTCTTTTTTAATTTATTACGGTAAAAATTAAACATATTTAAGACAACTTTATTACTTCAACAACTTTTTCTAATACTTATAATCTTTGTATAAAGTATTCTTATAAAAAAAGATGAAGAAAGTATTATTTTCTTAATACTTATAATCTTTGTAAAGTATTTTTATAAAAAAAAGACGAAGGAAGTATTGAGTTTCATAACATATACCCTAACCCTTAGTATTTGTTATTTCCTTTTACAAATGTGGCAAATATTGTGAAATGACAAAAATATACTTTTCACAAGATTCTGGCTATTAAAGAAAAGTGAATCCTTGACCCAAAACAAAAAAAAAAAGTGAATCGCCTTGTACTTTTAATTTTTATCGTAAGAAGTTACTGAAAATTTTGTGTTTGAGTCATGAAAAAATTGGGTTTGAGTCAGGGAGTGGTAAAGTGTGTGAGAGGGTTGTGATAATGACATTTAATTAATGGACTCAACCACTATAGTTGAACATAAAAAAAAAGACATGACGTGGTTTAATGGAGGTGAGGGCTAATTTATGGCTAACTAGAATAAACACATGGACCGGCTGACAGTTAAAAGAAGGTAAAAGCATTTAATGCAAGAGTTACTTTACTTGTGATAAGAGATTAGTGTTTGCTAATAAGTGTCCTAATAAAACCATTTAAAAAAAAAATCTTTAAAATACAAGTTAAACAATGTAAAAAATAAAAATGATAACTATATAATTTTTAACGTAAAACTTCCTATTTTTACATAGTTAAAAAGTGATATTTGAAAAATGTGTGATAACTTTTGAAAAACTCTTTCTTGTATTTACATTGTGCTCCTATCCTATCTATTTTTTTTCCCTCTCTATCACTATTTTTTTACTAATAAGAAAAGATAAATAAGAAATTGTCTCCAAAATTATTGCAAAATAGTTGCAAAAATATTATTAGACTGTCATAATTTATTGTCCCTTTGAAATTTAAAGTCTACGACACATCCTTTATTGTTCGGTACCTCTTGTCAAGAAATCAATGGAGTCACATTAATCACCACGTCCTAACAGTTTGATTACGATTATACACATGGTTCATATCCCACCGTTTAATTATAAGACTGAATTTGCATATTTGTCATCTCTTAATATAAATTTCTCTTTTCCGTCGAAAAAAATGAAATTCTCTTTAAAGTTTCATATGTATTAATGTCTACTTTACAAAACTATTCAAATTTATAACTGGAAAACACAAATTGATTTTTTTTTCCTCTTATTATATCATTAATTGTAGTAATAGTGTAAAAATAACACACAAACTTTTTACAAATTTATTTTGCAAAAACATTTCTTAATACCAATGAAATATGTAGAGGTCTTATACTAAAGGACACAGGGCAGTACCTTTGTGATATTGGAAATCGAGATATTTATATATTGCCGTTTACAATACCCACTCCTCCTAGACTAACAAAAAACATGAAGATGAAAATTAGCAAAAGTGCATCTTTTCACTAGACTCAATTTTTAGATTGGTTTGTAGACCATGTTACATCTTCCAACTAGATTATGTTTATTATCACTTATTGGATTATCTGACATACTCGAAACAACATGATGTTCAATGATGGTAAATAAATTATCTGACAATGTCTTAACAAAATTCACTTGGATTCCTCCTCATGAAGACAATAAAATTTAATGTGGATGTCATCTCTTTCAACAATCTTGAAAGATCGGCCTTGGGTGACATCTTGCGCAACATCAATGACGACCGGTAACTTGAGTTCTCTAGCTTTATTGAGATCTCTACTTCCTTGTGTGATTTGACTTCTCATAAAACTTCTCAACTCCATGTTTGTGCTCCGCTCATCCAAATAATTTGTCATTTTTGCATGGGGGTAATAAAACATCCATTTTCCGCATATTTTTAAAGAGAGAAATGAACGTGTTATTTAACTTGTGAAGAGTGGAACTTCCTCCAATGATACCATAAAGATTTAGAATAGATATTTTTCAAAGCTCAATCTCGTGTTGATGGCTGGTCTTGCAGGCGTCACTCATCCACGATCTTAGTTTCCTTTCTTGTTTCCTTGTTTTTTCTTTCTTTTATTTTTCATTTCATAAAAAAAATGGTGCATACTAATGATTTTAAATGACAAAAACTTATAGACAAATGCTACATTACTTATTTATTTTCGAAATAAGTTCGTTTTGCCACGGCTGGTCTACGGGCCATACAGTCAAGGCTTTATACCCTCAATCATTTTTTGAATATGTATGTTTAGGCCTACAAAATAAAAAAATTCAAATCCAAAAAGTAAACTGTCTCACAAGTGGAACAACACACAAATTTACGTAATTAAAATAGGGTCACGCTAATGAACACGTTTGAGACATTTTTTTAAGCATTTTAAAATAAGTAATTATTTTATCCATCTCAAAATAATTGTATCTTTAATATTTTTTTCAGTCTCAAAATAATTGTTATTTAAAATACCAATGCAATATGTATGTAATAGTAATATTTTAATTTATTTTTTAAAAAAAGGTTAGATAAATTCTTATACTACTTTTGTATTCTGAACAACATTGTTTCAGGTCACTATACAAGTAAAATGAATCAATCAATTGTCTTTTCAAATAAAAAAACAATTCTATTTGTTCACCTTATGGATTTCATGCTAAATGCCTACAATTAATATCTGTGTATTAGTAATCATCTGTTAAAACGGCATTTAATTAAGTGCTTTGATATATGTAACTCTACATAGTATTTTATTTTCGGGTGAACGTCCCTCTCCATAATTAAAGTCACTAAGTTTGGTGCAACATATTTTAGGCAGAAACACAACTTTGGGACCAAGAAAATATAATAGTAACATGCAGCATCACTAGATACTTAATTTTTTTTCCCTTTAAGTACCCTTCTTTTAACAGGTTGTCTTTGCCTTTCAACACTACCAGTTTGTGATTTCTTTAAAGGGTGTGTCAAACACATTGTAGAATAAATGAATAATCCTCAACCTCCCCTACAAAAAAGAGAGCTTCACATTTGGCAAAAATTTATTATGTCTTTAACAAACCATCGTACATTTTGTAGTGACCTAACTTTAACATCATTTTTTAGGGGAGGCTGTTCAATGCAAGGAGACAGCTATACGGATACATACTTCTTTGATAACTAAACTTGGAAATAGAAGTTCCATAACAAATATTCTTTAGCTCAAACTATTAAATAATGGAACAAGAAGAGATAAATTGAATATTCTTGAACTATTGAAAAAATAGAATAATTTGAATACAATTGGAATGGAGCGTCTATCCTCTATATATACAAGAGGAACTCTAAGAGATGGTAGACTAATCCAACCTAATTATATCTTTCTCTTTATTATATT
>Ga0315913_1006696_pt1 | contig 13914 bp, 8 predicted proteins | sample MpolsnodulesMG_FD_207736 | JGI IMG/M metagenome (GOLD analysis project Ga0315913, IMG submission 207736) | Medicago polymorpha root nodule microbial communities from Los Angeles, California, United States - small nodules | ecosystem: Host-associated > Plants > Roots > Nodule | place: USA... | reverse complement strand
CACTACCATCAACAACCTTTACAAACCTATCAAACTTTGCAACATTTGCAAACAGTCGGAGATCCCAAAAGAAAACATTATTAAGAGCTTTTTTCAATTTTTCGACATCTCATACCTTCAAAAATTTAGCAAAACCAAATCTCTGACCATGAATGTTACGAAACCTTGACAAATAAACGTCCAATAAAATACCACACACCTCCAATCCTTTCTTCAAATCAACAAACGATCAGGAAAATTAGTAATATAGAACACCGCAGTTACCTGGTTCATGTTATTGTTGTTGTCACAACCTTGCACCAAATCATTCACAACTCTGATGTTCTTTATACTGCCATTACCAACTCTAATGATCGGCTTACCATGATAACCAAAAGGACTGTCATGCTGTCGGACCACAATTTCACGTGAACACGAAAATGGACGACCATGACGATATGACGGAGACCTTCCACGTTCGTTTTCATGCAGCACCGTAACCCTAGATAGTGCATGACGCACCTTCTCCCTACTAGCAGACTTGCTGCGAAATTGCTCCCTCTCCTGCTGATAAACCGGATGTTCCAAAGAAGAATCCTTGCCTCCGTGTCCGTTGCCCTGCCGCTGTCCGTTCTGTCCATCCTGTTCCGGTCCCAATGCTTTCGTTCTCCTGTTTCTCACCAAGATCCATTCCCCCTGTTCCCTCCCCGTTTCTGCCTCCCCGACATATACAGAATGGAGTTTTTACATCAGTTGAAAATGAGTTTTCACATCAGGTGGCAACCGATGTAAGGTGATATGATGTGGTAAGTCCACGTCCTTTCACATCAGGTTTCGACTGATGTGAAATCTTGATTTCTACATCAGGTCTCTCTTCCACTGTAGTAATAGACGCACTTTAAAATTTGCCAATGTGGTTTTCACCTCAGTTTTAAGGTAAACACTGAAGTTAAATGTGTATATTTCACATCAGTTCTCAAAACCACTCTCGTGAAATCAATTTTTAATTTTTTTTAAAATGGCTTGACAAATAAGCTTGACTCCTGCTCTCTGTTTTTTTTTTTGGTCAGGCTTGTTCTTTTCTTTAATATTAGTAGAAATGAAAAAAAATATGGATAATTTTAATGCCAAAAAGGAAGTTATATTATCTAATTTAATATTACATAATCAATCCTCAACTTTCTACATCAATATTCCAATATATATATAGAAGTACATATGAATACAATATAGCTAGGAATATTCCAATATCAACATTCAACCATATAACATCTTTGGGCAAAATATTTTCAAAGAAAAAAAAAATCAACAGCAGAATCATCATTGTATATATGCTGCCATAAAACATAGCCACAACATCTTGGCCATAAGCACCGGCAATATCATCTCATCTCATCTCAGCCACATCAGAATCAATTTCGAACTGCAAAAAAGAAAAAAATTTAATTGAAAAAGTTATCTCAACTACAAAAACGCACTTCACACACCCAAACCACCACGCATTAAGACAATTGCAAGTCCGTTCAAAATTCTAATCTCTACAACTGTCAAATTCTGAGGTTGGCTTTGAAACATACCATATAAATCCATAGAAATTTAACTAGTAACTATGAGCAGTATGCAAGAGACTAGCTATTATGTCCAATGAGTTCTGCTCTTATATATATATATGCATTCCTTATAAGAGCTTACACAGTATGAAATGTAGTTAACTAGTAAGGGTGTTGTTACCTTCCATTGGATTCTCACGATCATGGTTTATATCACCCTCAACTTCTTGGTCCTTGCGTCAAGTTCTTCATTAAGTTGCACAAACCTTGAGAGGCACACTCGTAAACTACCAAAATAAACCAAATTGCAATAATTAATAATACAAAAAAGTAATCATGAACGAGTTAACTTGAACTTGAACTTCAAATGCAAAAAAATTAACAAAATTAAAGACAAAATAACAAATAAGTTAAAGAAATATAGAGAAAAAGAGGTCACTGTAATTCATTCATCACCAAAAGATTACAATCCCTTTAACTATATAAGGTAGTGGCACGTTAGCCTAACTGCATAACAACTTAAGGAAAATAGCAGAAAAAATAAAATGGCATCATAGCAAAAATAGTCACATCAGCTAACATAATCTCTTGAGTGCAAATTCCACTACCCACCATCTAGTCCGTCAGCCTAGCAGACTTCTTAATGGTGTGTTTGGGCCTAGTTGAGGCCAATGTCATAATGAGCTCGTTGGGCTTTTCCTATGTCTCACCAAGCTCAAGAGTCGTATCAAAACTTTCTTTTAGCGTAGAAATATTCAAACATAAACCAATTCACTTCAAATTCAATTTCAATAAAACCAACTACATAATATCATGTTCACGAAAATCATATTTGTTAAACGCTGCCCAAACCCACGCCTAGTCGTATATGATTGGTTGTAAACACTAATCATATCATAATAGACATTGCCTTTGTATTCTAGTACTATATGATGGCATTTTAATAAGAGGAAAAAAATTATCATCACTTCCCCAAAATCACAATTTACACTGTGTTTAAATCTAGTCTTTGCACACCAACTTCTATAATACTTGAGATCTATAGAGTATCATAATAAAAATTACCAAATGAATGATTATATTAAAAAAAAATATAAACATAGGCATACATAATGATAAATGCCTTGACTTACCATGACACGTAGTGCTGAAATTCAATGTTTTTGTAGTGTAGTTTTCTTCTGTTCCATCTAACAAGTAAGGCCCTGAACAAATGCGGTACTCAATAAAATATACTTTAATTGAAGATAAACTTATATAGTCGAGCAATTCAAACACAATATCTAAATGACAAAGTTGGAGCAACAATTTCTTCAAAGTAATAGACACCTAGAGCATGAGGTAGATACATGAGATTTGAAACTCTGTTACAATTCCTACAACCTATTACTCATAATATTTAGTTATCAAAGCATTCATGCAAAATAGTCTAAAAATATTTCAACAAATTAAAGTTCAAAGAAAACTAAAGCATTAGATAACATTTAAACATACACACTTGTGAGCCTAGTTATTTATCTCTAAAAGGGCTTACAAAGTTACCCACATATAGAATTCTGCGAGCGAATTCACCTCATTCTCCACGCCATCCAAAGCCTAACGAATCTATCACAAAGATTAAACCAAAAGAATAAAATCAATAAAAATTACTAACAAATCCAGTACAAAATCAAAGCAATTTAGTAAGAAAATCAAAAGATTCAATACAAAATCAAAGCAACTTAGTAACAACAAGATCTCTAAATCTTCAGGAGCAAAGACACTAACATTACAATCCTAAAACCTAACATTAAAAATCTGTAGAGAGGTACAAATCAGAAGCAGTAATCCAATAACGAATTAAATGGTACAAATAAGATAAGAAGCAAAAATGTAGAGAGAGATAAAGAGAGTGTACAAATCAGAACAAATAACTTCCAACAAAATCAGAACAAATTGTACAGATCCAATAACAAATCGTACAAATCAGAACAAATCAAATAGATTCGAAACAAAAATGTATAGAGAGAGAAAGAGACAAAGTGTGTGTGTACCAAGAGAGAGAGATTACTGAATTAACGGCGAAAAGGGAAGAAGAAGTAAGAAACGAACCGACAGTTGAGGACGGCAGACGACGAGAATGACGGCCGACGGTTGAGAACGGGTACGAACGGCAAGAATAACGATTAAGACTGAAGGAGGCCGATTGAGTGAGATCTTAGGTTTTAGAAAAGGGGAATCGTCTTTGTTGTGGTGGGTGAGAGAAAGAAAAGAATAATATAAAATTTGTAACCCAGTGTGTTTTCCCTCAGGTACGGTCGCACTGTTGTGAAAAATGTTTGATGTAAAGTTCACTAATATTACGAAATTGTCACCGTGTTTATCTTTCCCTTCAGGCATTAGCTCCATCGATGTGAACGCTATTTCGCATTGATTTTTCCCTCAGGCCTTTCCTCAACCTGATGTGAAAACTTTCTCCAAAGTTTACTAAAATTTCAAAATTGCCACCGTGTATATCTTTTCCCTCATGTTTTTTTTCTGCTGATGTGAAAACTAAAAACCCCCTGTTGTTAAATGTATATTTCCTACTAGTAATTCCCCCCGTTTGAACGCACTACTGGCGAAGGAAAACGACATGGTGGTTGCCGGAAACCTGCAAGGCGCGCGCTCTCTCTCCTACTCTCTGTTCACATCGTTTTTTTTTTTTTTTAATTATCACAAACTCATAAATATTTTTGTTCACGATGTCATTGAATGACACCAATTATTTTCATTCCCTTTCTTCAACCTCGCAAATATATACACACACATTAGCATTTTTAGTAATAATTATACGCGTTTTGCAACACTACAAAAAAATTATACGCATTAGCGTAACAAAACAGACAGCAGACATAAAATATTACTCTAAACACTAATGTGTGTGTATATATTTGCGAGGTGAAGAAAGAAAATAAAAATATTTGGTGTCATTCAATGACAGCGTGAATAAAAATATTTACGAGGTTGTGATAATTAAACGATATTGAAATTAAATATATAAGTGATAAAAAGATAATAAAATTCCTTAAAAAAAAGATAATAAAATTAAATGGACCCTCCTTCAAAAAACAATTAAATGGACCGGTTAAAAAAAAAAAAATTAAATGGAAGAAAAAACATATTAAAATATAATATTAAAAAATAAAAGAAAAGGTTCCAGCGTGAGTTGAAGAGAGGTGCTTGTGAAATAAATTGCCGAGAAGTAAGTTTTGTACAATATTTTGCCAAACAACTTTTAACTTAAAAATAGCTTTAAAACTAAAAAGAAATTAAGAAACCAAACAGCTTTAGCTTATTTCTTAAAGGGCTTTATTTTAACTTTGTTTTAAAGTAGCTTTTAGATCGTAAAAATGCCTCACCAAACGTGTATTGAAAAGCTAAATAGATCAGATATTTCAGAACAATTTTTTTTTTTTTCACAAAAGAATCACTTATCAAGGGGGGAAGGGACGGAGTAGTTAGTTTCCGTTCGTGAATGTCCTATTTGCTTAAATAATTGCATTGATAATAAATTAAAATTTAGTATATTCTGATGAGTCCAAAACTATAATCAATATTCCAATCTTCACGGGAAGTACATCATGTGAACCTTAGTTAATCTTTATTTACGGGACACAAACAACGTTCAGGTAAAGATAGAGTGAAATATTTTTTAACTTACATATATATATTTTTTTTTTTACACAATTTTTTAACTTATATATGAAGAGTCAAGTATATCTCAACATTTAAAAGCAATTTAATTTTTGGATTACGCACCATAGGAATCATGTTTTTTAATTTAAATATTATTCTAAACATTGTGTTCATTTCAATATTTTGATAAGTTCAAAATCTTACTTTTCTTTTTTTTAACGCAAAAAATAGAGGTCTTACGTAGAATAAAGATAAAGCCTAAAATGTGTTAATAGTGAGTAACACATATAATCTTTTATTTTTACAAAATGGTTTGTTGGTTAGATTTCACATTTTTCAAGTTAAATAAGTGGAGTGTTTGAGATTCAAACTTGACATATGCATATAATAATACATGTCTCTACTAATTGAGCTATGTTTACGGGGACATATCACACATAATCTTACCAGAAGATTTTGTAAAGATGTGTTAAACCTAATATAAAAATATGATATGTGGTATTTAAGTCTTTTATACGATAAAGACAAGACCCAAAATTTGTTTAGAAAGGGTAACAATGGCACCCTACTAAAATAGTTTTTAAGACTCTTAGCTAGACTTTTATGTGTGATGTTGCTATATATATATATATGCTATTATACCTCTCTACAAGTACTCACCAAACATTCTATTTGAAGGAATCAAGTGGTTGAGAACTTAAAGGAAAAATGAATAGCTCTTGCAGCATTTTTGTTATTCTATCTTTGTTCATTCTTGTGTCTATAGAAAACACTGTGCTTGTACATGGTGATGATCCTACTGATGGTTTTACCTCTGTGCCATTGACTGAAGCAAATTTTGAGGTGCAGAAACCATACAATATACCAGTTGAGAAAAGGTATAGCTTCATTGATGGTGTTCATCGATTTTGGGTTTATGCTCATGACAAGCCTTATTCTCCTGATAGCCCTACTCAACCACGCACAGAAATTCGGATAAAGGTAATCCTTCCTTTGGCATACACTACGTTGCTCAATAGATCCCTCAAAATTGCTCATATTTTTGAAAAAAACCGATCGAATGTTACGATTTGATCGATTAAGTGATTTAAGTAGCCTATTGAGCAACCATCTTACATATATCCATAGCTTTCAAATAATGCAATCCCAAAAACCATGGCCCAGTTCCACATATTGTAAAAAAAATTGTTCCCAAGTACTTAATGTGTACATAATTATTTGATATTATATCTATACTGTGTCATTGCACAGGGCCAGTTCCAAGATTTTTGATGCACAAGGCGAAGGAAAAAAATTATGCCGTTTTAATTATTCTAATTTTCTTCTTTTGTACTTTTTGTTGCACATGATTCATTTATAATAAAGTTCTCTAAAAAGATATTTTCAATAAAATTAATTAAAACAAATTAAAAAGAAATATATCTATATTGTACTAACTATTAAGTAAAAATAATAACCTTAGTGTCCCCAAATAAATGGTGCCCTGGGCTGCCGCCCCTCCTGCCTGCCCTCATGGCCACTCCTATGTTTGCATAAAATATTATATTTAACTTGTTATATATGCAGGGGCTTGACTATCACTCTGGAGTTTGGCAATTTGAAGGATATGCTTATGTGCCAAAGATAACATCAGGTGCTACAATAGCACAGATCCATGGTGCAGAACACGGTAAAACAACTTTGCTACTAAGAATATACAATGGAGATATGAGGTATTACAGCACAGACTTGGTGGCTAAAAATCTTTATAATAAATGGTTCAGACTTAATATCATTCATGATGTGGATGGAGGAATAGTGACTGTGTTCATTGATGGAGAGAAGAAGTTTCAAACAAAGGATCAAGGGCCAGGTGATTTGTATTTCAAGTGTGGAGTTTATGCTGCACCTGTTGATATAAGTAACTATATGGAATCAAGGTGGAGAGATATCAAAATATATAAAAAATGATGACACTTTACTATTTAATTTCCAATATACTTTATTTGTATTTTTTTGTGGTGTAATATACTTTATTTGTATATATACTATACATATATGTTTGTAAAAAATTAAGATGATTAATGATATGATGATTGAAGTTCTTGTAGTGCAACTCTACACTTGGTTTGGTTAGGGAAATTGATTATTAAATTAAATTAGAAGGGAAATGAACGTAAATAAAAAATAAAAACACAATAGTTCATTCATTGATATTGATATGATGATATCTTATCTTATTTCGAACATGTTAACTTAGTAAAAGAAAACAATAAATATTTTCAATGGTGACTTAAGTAAATGATCCCCGTATATATCTCCATAATTTCATTTTTTTGTCCCTACAAAAATTAAAATAGCACTTTTTTGTGTTAATCATTCAGCTCCCAGTAGAAGGGGGCACTCGGCACTGGATGGACCATTGATGTGATCTCCACATATCTCCTACATTCGTCGTTGGATTTAGTTGGGAATCCCTATATAAAGGTTGTTGCACGCCACAACAAGGGGAGATTACATATTCTTACCACTTTCATCGACTCTTGACTCTTCTATAGAGTTTTCTCTAGATTCTCTATCCAATTTCATTGTAACATCATCGATAAGTTACTTTCCCGTGAACTAGAATTGCATTGTGGCATCGGAAAACCTTTTGTACACTTTATGTTGATTGAATATACATTGATCCAGGATACATTAGATAAGTATCAATTTTCTCGAAATCTCGGCAAAATATGTACTCATTCCAAAATAGATTAAAAGTAAAAATTACTTAAAAAGGAATTAAACTATGTAACTAATTATTTGTATAAAATACATTTGACTTTTTAGTTGTGTTAACTTATTTGTACGAATTATTTGACTCTAAAATTTTGCAATTTTCTTCTTCACTTTTGCATTCATTGTTTTATGCCTTGAAATTTTTAAAATATTCTTAATTTTCTTCTTCACATATGATTGTGTTTTGTTTCAAGTCTTACTACAATAAATCTTTTTTTTTTATCTTACTTAAGTTTTGTATTGGACTTTTCTGAATATATTTGCAATAAAAATAATAGTACACGCTTAACGAAAAGTTGATCGCTATAAAATTATTTTTCATGTGACAGATTTTTGGTGGCCGATTCAGAAGATTGAAATGGTTTGTGGAAGATGCATCACAGACAAAGAGCAAGATTGAAATCCCTTGTTGATTATTGTTCTATCAACTATATAATGCACTCTCAAAGATGAAACAATAAAACTCAAGAACTTATAAAGACACAACAACAATACTCATATCCCACAATGGATGTCGTGAGTATGAAAGCAAAATGTAAGAAAATAAAATAAAAACATTACAACCTCAAATTATTACGTATATTATTTGATATTAGTTATTAAGAAATCAATACATATATTTAGAAAAGTCATTAAAAAAATCATCCTATTGATTTTGTTTTTGCGTACAGATCATTGGAGGAACTTCATACGACCTCTAATGTGGCGATTTAAATGGACTGAGATAAGACTCAAATAAATTGAGTCACAAGAATTAAATTATAGTAGATTACTTGAAGAGTGTTACATGGTAAAGCATACGACGCCCCTGACCATTTTAACTTAGAAGACTCTTATGTATTGGTCACTTCAAATTGGCAACGATTCCGAACCCGACTCTTGTAAGTTAAAATGGCCAGGTGTAATATGGTTTACCATGTCACACTTTTTGAGTAATCCACTATAATTTAATTATTGTGACTCAATTTGTTTGAGTCTTATCTTTTTCCATTTGAAACACCACATTAGAGGTCGTATGAAGTTCCTCTAATGATCTGTACGCAAGAATGGAGACAATCAAGTGGACGAAATTTTAATGACTTTTCTAAATCTATGTCTCAATTTCATATGAACTAACATCAAATGATATACCTAATAATTTGAAGTTTTAAAGTTTTATTTTTTTCCTTACAGTTTATTTCATACCCATATCATCCATTAGGGGATATGAGTATTGTTCTTGCATCTTTGTATCTTCTGAGTTTTATTGTTGCATCTTTGAGATTGCATTTATACAATTGATAAATTTTGTATTGATCAAAATGAATAGAACAATCATAAACAAGGGGCTTCCTCTTGCTCTTTGTTAGCGTTTCATCTCCACAAACCAAGTCGATCTTTTGAATTGACTACCAAACATTTCTCATGAGAATTAATTTTCTAACATTCAATTTATGGTGTATTATTATTCGTATTAAAAATATATTTAAATTCACAAAAAAAAAATATCCAATCAAGAATATGAGTAAGATTGAGAAACGAGTTTTTGGAATAATTCTTGAAACAAAATCAAATTACCGTTAAAACGAAAGCATATTGTCAATGTGGAAAAAAACAATGTCTTTTTTTTGGCGGTGTACATAACATGATCCTTAAAATACAATATGAAAAGATTTGTAAATTGCTAAAGCCATAAATATATGAAAAACCATATACCTCCGTTGATGTAACTTCACAATTTGAGACTTTTTAGCTGCAAAAACCCATGCTAGTTTTCTCTGCTCATATATGCCTATATCATCATATTGCATCTCAGCTTCTTTTATACTGGCTGAGGCGGAAACTACGAGAACTTTGATAAACATTTCAGAATAAAATATAAGAAAATAAATAAAAAGTCAAACGTATTTAATACAAAATTTGGACAAAATCGTTTGAATTTTTTATTCCTTTTTAATTTATTTTTATATTAATTACATTTTGAACTGTGTAAATTAAATATAAGGAAAAAGAGTTAAAACAATAAATAAACAGTCAAACATATTTAATACAAAATTTGGACCAAAAGCATTTGAATTTTTAATTCCTTTTTAATTTATTTTTATATTAATTACATTTTGAAGGGTGTAAATATTTAGCAAGAATTCAAAAAAAAATTATACTATTCGGCAGAGATTACAATGCTAGAATTTTATTTTTTTTGTGGTGGCTGGGGTTTGAACCCCAGACCTTACATATATTATGCATTGTACTACTAACTGAGATAAGCTCACCAAGACTGTTAGAAATATATATAGAGAGAGAGAGATAGAATGGGTTAATTATGTGAGAATATTTATCAACCATTAGATCAAAAATGGATGGTTGAGATTTAAAATTAAACAAAAGAGCTCATGTGTTATGGTTTTCCCTTATTCCCAACCCTTCTTCTTCCCTCTCGCTTTCTCTTTGTGATTTATCTCTCACTTTACACCGACTACACCTCCACCCTCTGGCCCCACCACCACCATCGTCGTTCCTCCCTTACCCACCTCCCCCCTCTCTCTCTCTCTCACACACACACACGTCGGCGTCTCTTTCTCTCACTGTTTCCCCCCATCAACACCACCTCCATCATCCACGACTATCACCGACGACCTCATATATCTTATTAAATAACACTGTCGATAAAAACCTCAGCAAAACTAAACCACCATCATCATACTATGAGCATCAGCTACTTTATCTATATATTATAGTTTAGATTGATAACTTTGACATTAAATAAATCAAATTTTCTCGATAAGTACTCCAACTTTGATATCCGGAAAATTTGAGGTTAAAAACGGTACCATCTTAAGATAGAATTAAGCAGTGATACTCACTTATCTTTGTTATATTAGAATCAATTCTACAAATTTATGATAAGCTATGGGTAAATGCTGAATTAATAATTATAATTAAAGGTGAGTTTGGAATTTTATCATGAATAATATGGGAAACTAGATAACTGTGAGACATCATATTGTACCATATAATACAATATTGAAATCATAAATAATATTCACATTTTCCTTATTTATTCTCTCACATTTTCTCAAAACCATCACCCATGGGTAACTAAACTCGGATACACTAGAGAGAGAGAGAGGTGAACTAACTGCTCGTAGTCAACATATTCGAGGTCTATAAAACTAACGATAACATTTGGTGCACAAATATGAAAGAGAAATGAACTACAACCACCGTTCTACTATAAAAAAAATCTTGAAGGGGATGGATTGCCTTCTTCAATGATAATGTTTTGCATATATAAAATTCACTCTGATGCACAAACCAAGAATCAGAGCAGGAAGGCATTAAAAGTTTAACTGACTGATGGATGGTTAGAATCTTAACTTGCATGCCATGTGAATCTATGGATTGAAAATATAAGAGGTTCCCTGGAAGACAAAGTGGTTTTCTTTTGCAGGTATTTGATAAATGCCATTTTAGATATTTCATTGTCAAATCATCTAGTTGTTTGCAAATTTTGTGTAAGACAGAAACATCACGTAATGTGTTGGCATGTAGTTGTTTATCTAACTTTCTACGACAATGATACAATTGTTACTGAATTTTGTTTTCATATTTCTTATGCAGATTTGGGGAGCATGAGTATGTGGGTGGAATGGGCCTGTTTCACCTCGTGAGGTTTTTCTCTTAGGATTATGATCGTGTATTTTGTTCTAATTTTTGGTGTCATTTGTGGTTAGTTTATTTCTTAACCTTGCAAAAAAACAAAAACTGCATATATATGAAAAATGAGTACCAAAAGTAATCAGAAGAGAAAGTTTGGTTTTGATCTTGTGGGTAGAGGAAGATTACTTCTCATTCCTCAATGTCGTTGGAAAACTCCACAAATTATATAACAAAATTGCAAGTATTTGAGGGTTTTAATAATACCATTTGACTTTTTCTTTTACTGTCTGATTTCCATCATAGGTGAACTCTATATGGTTAGTTAACTAGTCACTTGCTGGATCATTTATTTAACTAGTAAGGAGAGATGTTGTATTCATTAAAGAAGTTTTGTGAGATGGTATGCTTAATAATTGAAAGGAGAGATCAGAAAGGCTATCTTTTTGTTTTAGAAAGGAATTTGATGTGCAATGAAGTTACTATCAATAAGCACCATAATAAAGTGCATAAGAAATAAGATGAATTTTGTTTTTGTGTTATGACTGATTACATGTATATAGAAGCTCATATGTTGTCGATAACATTGTCTTAGAGTATCAGAAAGAAAGAACGAGTTAACGTATTTATGATCACGACAATAGTGAAGGGGCTAAGATTTATATGATGTTGGAGACAACTGCAAAACCTGAATTCTTAATGGCAAATGTGACTCAAGAGCAACTTGTTTGTTTGCTGCGTATAAGGCCAAATTAAATGTGAGGTTTTATATTATTTTATTAGTCGAAGTTTATATGCATGAAATATAACTATGGTTTCACATCCATCTTCATACAACTGGACAATCACAAATGGAAAGTTCAATTGAGAAAGCTTTGAAAGATCCTGGCTTGGGAAACCAAGATGTAACACCATTTATGAAATTGCGGATCATTGGATTAACTTACAAATACCGACGAGATAAGACTAAAGAAGGCATAGTAACAACCTGGAACCCAACATATAAGCAGGTGAGTCTAATTAGGCAATTGCAAAGAATAATGTTCAAGTATTTATATGGTTGCAGAATTTTATCCAAATGATAGTTGCTATACAATTGATTTTCTTTCTTCATATGTCTTATTCAGATGTTCTCTGCATGAAGACTATATGATTTACTACCAAGTGGTTGCCATTATCTTCTAATGCAAAGGAACATTTTAAGTAGGTATCTGACAATCAAAATAGGCTTTATTAGTGTTATGTCAATTCTAAACTCATCTTGTTGTTGTTGTTTGTAGGTCATTTTTCAATTGTCGGAAATGATTCCCATTGTCAAGTTTGATTAACATCCCTATTTCCAAGTATTTTGTCTCCCTACTCCTTATATATATATATATATTATATCTTTGTGCTAACAGTCAAAAAAGAACATCAAGAAAATATCTAACGTAGCCTTTTTATTCTTATACAACAAGTTCGATATTGTTGCATTTGTTATGCATGTCGGAAGAGTTTATACATCAGGCCAGCAAAAGAAGCAAGGGGTTTTTGTGACTGATGAATCGATCATGAAAGGTTTACGGTCAACAAAGTTTACGAACACATTGCTTTGTATTTGCTTTTGCTCCCCATTGATTGATCATGATTCATTTCCACAAATCAACCTAACTTTGATGCATCTACGGTAATTACATTGTTTTATACCTTTTGTTACTACCGCTTTTAACTATCTCTTATGGATTGAGATTCTATTCCACTACTTTAAGCTGTTTAGTTTGCAGATTACTACTTACTTTGCATTACTTGAGAAATTAGATAAAAACCGTGTTTTTGTTATATGCAGGTTGGTTTCTGTAATCTTATAAAAAAAGGAAAAGGACTATACAAACCAAATATAGGTTGTTGATGCTAATGAGAACTAAACCCATTACTTGAAATATGAACATTGTTCTCACCTAAGAAATCCTACCAGCTCTGTCACAAGATGGGCTAACAATTCTAGCTTGGTATGCATTATGGAACCCTATTGTATCTAAACTCGAGTTGCACGGTTCAAGGAATGGTTGTTAGGTATAATTGGTGATTGTAAAACCTAAACGGAGAGAAAGACATGTCAAAAGATATGTGCATTGTTGTAGCAACAAAATTAAGTATTTATGTTATCGTCTCCACAGGAACTGGTGCGATATTCTAAGCCGTTCAACAATCAATATCGTTCTGAGCTAGGGTTGTCGGGTATGTTGTTTCATAAACTATCAGCTAAGAATTTATAAACGGGACGAGAGTTAACAGAGAAGTAAATATGTTGGGATTAAACTTCATCAACCTACTCGTACGTATTCTCGGATTT
>Ga0315913_1006695_pt1 | contig 13914 bp, 6 predicted proteins | sample MpolsnodulesMG_FD_207736 | JGI IMG/M metagenome (GOLD analysis project Ga0315913, IMG submission 207736) | Medicago polymorpha root nodule microbial communities from Los Angeles, California, United States - small nodules | ecosystem: Host-associated > Plants > Roots > Nodule | place: USA... | reverse complement strand
AATAAAAGGAACAACGTCTGCAGCAATGTTACTGTTATCTTTGTCTTGTTGTAGAGACAAACATTGCAGAGAAGGTGGTTGCAGAGTTCGTGGCCGTACACTTCGTACAATGTCCTTTGTCAACTCTGGTGAAGTAGCTTCTGGCGAGATATGCTTCTGATGATCAGTGCTTCTGATGTTCTTGCTTCTGATGACGTGTCTTCAGGAGCTCTTCTTCAGACTCGTTTCTTCAGACGCAGTTCTTCAGACTCATTCTTCCAGATGCTTTAAGCTTCAAATAAATTCCTTTGCTCTTGAACTTGTTCAACCAGAATCTTTATGAATAGTACTTTGATTATGGATCCTGTACACTTGAACAAATTGTTTAGCATATCCAATTGATTATTTTTAATACCTTGTTATTGTCAAAACTCAATAAGTGGCTTGTGAAACACCCTTTGTTCCAACATATATGTCCTCAAGTGTGAGTCTCATACTTGCACAATATTACAACCAACGAAATACGCCTCTTGACTACGGAAAACTTTCAATATAAGAATCCAACCCACCAATTAGATCCACCCACCCTCAACTATCAAGTTGTATCAGCGATCTAATACCACTTATTTTTGAGTTTGGGTGAGCTTCGGGAGCATTAACAAACTTATGATCCAAGACCAGCAAAAGACATGGTGGATGCTTCACCTATTTAACACGAATCTAAATAAACACTCCTACCGTATATTGTAAAATATTTTGGTGCTCATTAAGAATGATCACTTTTCTTAAAAATAATGTATACCATATATAAAGAAAATAACCCCTTTCAGCTCTTTTGGGCTGACTTTTTCTCTTTTAAAAAATTTCCACATTTTTCAATACAAATAACACATGTAACAAATAGATAAGAATAAATTTAAATATTAAAATAAAATGTAACAAACATAAATGTCCAGTTTTTTCTTTTCTCATTTTAACAAACTATATGAGTATATATATACTTACATTTTCATTATCCCAATTATACTCTTAAACAACTTTTTCTATAATAAAGATTATTGTTGGTTTCATTAACAAAAGAAGAATTTAAATTATATTTTTTTGTTATATTGTTGGTTTCATTGAAATAGATAATCATGATTAGTTTGATTTGTTATAATTTAAAAGCAAAAAACATTTATATTTTACTTTTAATCAAAATTAAAATTTTATAAAAGAACACTGTTCATAATTTTCAAACGTTAGCGCAATAAAAATATCGAATGTACCCGTCTTTTCACTAGTAATACATATGAGTCCGGGTATGCTCCATTTACCATTAGCTCCATTTACCCAATTTAGGGACTTGGATGAATGACATGTGGAAAAAAAGATTCAACGGTTCAGATTAAAAATAAACAAAACATCAGCTTTTTTAATTAAAAAAATAGAGGAGAAACACTCGCTTGTCTTCTCTTCTTCTAGTACGTGAACACTCTCTTTTGAGCTTCCCTCAGAATCTCTGTCTCCCCTCTCACCAGCACCAACAACCACCGATTGTGTCGCCGTTCTCCTCAATCTATGCGTTCATTCATCTCTCAATAACAGGATCCTCCTATCGACTCCATGCATCGTCCCTGGTAACCGTTGTCTCGTCGCTGTCGTTTCAAATCAGAAAATCGCCGTCGTTTCAAACCGTGGTATGTGAATTTTATATCGCTGCTATTGATTTGTGCATTATTTGGTTTGTGAATCATATATGGTCTGAGCTGTATTTGGTTTGTGCATTGCTTTGTTCTAAATTAATAGAATCTAGTTAAAAACAATATAATAAAATGAAGGTATTAGTAATGCATTCTCAGGGGACGATGCAAGTATTACTAATAGCTGCTATGTGACTATTGCTATTATTACTTGGTTTGTGAATCATTTTATTGTATTGTTACAATCTGTTAAGGAACTAAATGAAGTTTGTTATTAAGGCTTACATATGAAATTTTAGTGCTTACTTGCTGCATAATTATGCAGAAAAAGATAGTTGACATTTAGGCTTACATATGAAATTTGTTATCAGTTTAGAGACATTTAGGCTGAAATTTGATTTGTATTTTTAAGCTCAAATTTGGTAAAGAGGATTAGGAAGCCTAAATGTAGATGAATTTGAATTTTATCAATCTGTTTTAAACATAGATTTGCTACATTTTGAAGACATAATATATTATCCGACTTTCTGAATAAAAAAAAGTTCTTCACTTTTGCATCGCTGCTATTTGGTTTGTACATTTACTGGTTTTTGCATCGCTGCTATTGCTATTTCTGCTATTCCTACTATTTTTATTGCTCATCACAATCTCTGACACCAAGACTATGTACGTACTTTCTCAGAAAACATGGATTCATCATCAATTCCAGATTCTGTCAATAAATGGGTGGACAATATCCATGAACAAAATGTTCATCATGAAAAAGAAGGTATTGCCAATAGTGGACCTCACTTGGGAATGAAGTTTGAATCTGAGACGGCGGCATATGAATTTTATAATGATTACAGTAAAAGAATTGGATTTGGTATTTGTCAAGAATATGGAAATAAAAGCAGAATAGATGGAGTTTTGACTTCGAGAAGATTCACATGCTTCAAAGAGGGTACGCGAGTTGTTGACAAAAGATGTCAATCGACGGCGGAGTCTAGAGCAGAAACCAGAACAGGATGCACAACGCGTATGGTTATTTCACTTGATCGAAAGATAGGGAAATATAAGGTTGTTGACTTTGAAGCTCAACATAACCACCTTCTTCTTCCACCTGAGTATTTTCATATGATTCGCTCCCATCGACACATATCTGAGGCACAAGCATCACAAATTGTCTTGGGAGATGAATCTGGCTTAAGACCAAGAGGTTTGCATCAATATATATCCAAGCAAGCTGGTGGGATAGAGACTGTCGGTTTTACAAGCCAAGACCTTAAGAATTTGCTTAAAACCAAAAGGAAGCAATCACTAAAGTATGGTGAAGTGGGTGCCTTGATGACATATTTCAAACAAGAAAGTGAAAATCACTCATTCTTTTATGATTTTCAAATGGATGTTGATGAGCTAATAACAAATATATTTTGGGCGGATGCACAGATGATTAATGATTATGGATACTTTGGTGATATCATCACTTTTCACAGTTTTGATGTGTGTGTTAGGAGACTTGTAATGTCCAAGTACTTTGATGTGTGTGTTAAGAATTTTGATGTAAAATATCACAAATTTGTCTGTTATGATAGTCACAGTGAAATACTGGTTTAACAATTTGCAACTGGTTTTTTGAATTATGACTGTGACATGTGGTAAAATGCATGTGTTTTGAATTATCTAGGCTTATGTTCAAGTACTTTTATCTTGTCTGCAATGTGTTATCAAGAATTATCAGATGCAGAACCTGTTACGCTAGTTCTGTTTGTGGCTGGTGGCGTGTTTCTGCTATGGGCCTGCAGTGTCTAGGTGCCTGCAGTGTCTAGGTGCATGAGTGTTTAGGTGCCTGCACTGTTATATTCTATGTAGCAAGTTTGAAAGATTAAAATATATACTGCATTACTGTACTTTTTCAAGTTCGGTGAAGGTGTAATTATCTTTGAGCATGTAATGAAAAAAGTAATATTGTATTTGGATCTATAAGTCTTAATTTTCAAGTTTAATGTCCTTTTGAGATTGGCACTGTATGACATTGTATTTGCAAACTTTCAACAATGATGGATCTACGACATGGCTCATCTGCTAGATAATTGTGCTAGAGTTTTATATTGATAAATTTTCAAAAAAAATGTTTAAAGAGATATCGCCTTATTGAATTTATTATGGATAAGACAAAATCCATAAAAGCAACATCAACTAGAAGCAACATCAACCGCTAGACCATAAAAGAAATATGGAGTATTATTGACATATATAGTATATAATCAATTGTTTAGGGTCAATTATATGAAGAAAAAAAAAGTTTTTGGGTAATATTCTGAAGCAGCTACAACCACACTAAGGCTATGTTTGGATACTTTAAAATGAATGGAATGGAATGGAACGGAATGAAATGGAGAGGGACGGAATGGAATGGAGTAGAGTTTCCATTTGGTTGTTTGGGTATTTTACGGCGGAACGGAGCAAACTCTCTATTCCATTGTTTGGAAAACAGACGGAATGGAATACGTTATAATTTTTTTATTTCATTTTTACCTTTATTAAAAAATACTATCATATATAGAATTATATATAACTTATAATAAAAATAGTAGCAAAAACTGTTTAATTTTGTTTTCAAAATTTGTCCATGACGTTATCCCCACTATCTCCATAACTTGTTGAGTTTTTTTTTTTTTTTGACAAAAGAGTTTTTTATTTAGAAAGCAAGTACATTGACCGAGAGAGAGAGAGGATGGCCATTTTAGGGCATGATCACATGTTGTATAATGTAGTGTTTGATGCTTTTGAGTATTTGTAGTTGTACGAACTCACGAAGAAGAAACAAGGAGCAGAAGAAACTTGTGATTAAGAAAATAAAAAACTGGGTTAAAAAGGTCATTGTTTAATTATGAGACCTTATTCCATCCTATACACCCTAAATTGGGGGAAATGAAAAATGAAGGAAGATGATGGAATGAGATGGAATGGATTCCATCATGTACCACACTACTAGAAAAAACAAAATTAGCGAGGGAAATTAGTGACGGAAAAAATGAAATTCCTCACAAATTCCTTGGTCGCAAAATTTAGTGACGGAATTAGAGAGGAATTTCACGTTTTCCCTCACTAAATATCCCTCATTAATTTTTGTTTTTTTAGTAGTGCCACTCCATTTTTAAATATCCAAACAATGGAACTCTATTCCATACCACTTCATCCCATTCCATTCCATTCCACCACATTCCATCAATCCAAATAAAGCCTAAGTCTTATGGTGGACTGTCCCGGTTCATGATATCTTTACTACTTATGTTTTCTGATACATTATTAGTATAAACTTTAAATTAACAACAAAATGTGATTAAACTGCCTCTAAATGGGAAACTCCAAGAGCACCTCTAACAAGAGATATTTGTTGAGTTTGACAAACTGACACATGGTTTTTCGTTCGACACGCTGTGACACATAGTTTTTCACTAGTTCAACCTTGGGGATCATCATTGGTTCGAAAAGGTGGCATCACAATGACTTCTTCAGTAAGTAACGATACTTTGAGTGAATTTTGATTAAATATGAATAAGATATTAATAATACACTAATTGGTATGGTCATTTCCAGATCTTATGTAAGTTAGAATTGTGAGACCGTTGAAAAAAATAATGAATGAATTGTTTTAAGATGAGGAGACTCAATGAAATTCACAAAATAACTTTTGAGTAGAGATTCCTACTGAAGTTATTCTAATAATTAAACTCAAGTTTTTTTTTTTGTTGCTACAGGAATTATTCTAAGAATTAAACTCAGATTTTTTTTTTGAGAAGAATCATATCACCAATTCTTTCAATATGAATATCATTTGCTGTCATGAGAATTTGATCATGCACAAATTGTGTCCACCTTGGTTTTTATACCAAAAACCGTGTCCACCTTTTAATAAAGAAAAAACGGCAAAAACATTCGGGGAATAGAATTACAACAAATAATTGCTAAACAACTAGTAGGGGATTTCCAATAATGGATGGTTGCCCCACTGATGGGTAAAATTTATTTCCGTGTGTTTGAATTGATATGAAATGGGGTCTACATGTCACTAAATCAAACTCCTCTAAACAAATGTCAAAAAAATAAATGTTTTTAATTTTTTGTGATTTTAACTCGATTGTTACGGACATTATATTATATAGCAGGAGTTAGAACTCAAACATTTTATTTTTATTTATTTATCAGCATAATATTGAGACAATTTTTTTATGGACAGATATATTAAGGGAATATGTTGAGAGAGTTGTTTATAGCTCTTTGGGTGTTCAAATTTTAGAATTGTTCATTTAAAATGTAGTCTAACACAGTGTGTAAAATATTATTTACCTTAGTCTTGTTCATAATAAAAAATAGCCAACTCTAAATTTAGTTAAAGAATTAATCTTCTTTACCTAAATATTTAGGTTAAAAAAGAGTCGGATTTGTTGACATTGTATGTCAAATGCAACATACTTTCACAATTAATGAATCTTTAGAGGAGATGAATTAAATCAATGTAACTATTGAATCGAAATTTCCCCTATGAAGATCAAATCTATAATAATTCATAGAATTTTAAAATTATATTCTATTCTATCCTTTTTTTTAGCAAATATTCTATTCTATCATGTTGTCTTATTTTAACTTAAAATACATTATTTATTTATTTTTGTTGAAAATATAATACATGATTTACAATATATGTAAATATCTATTATTAAAAATAAAACATATACCAATGAATATTTAAATTGTTTGAATCCTTAAAAAAATTAAATAATTTGAAGTTTTTATATATTTTTATTTTGTAGACGAAGTGATAAACATCATTATAAACTCACACACATAAAGTAGAAGATTTTAAGTTCAGACTCAAAACATCGGAGAAGATATCCGGTCTAACAATATCAATATTATTGGTTGTGCTAGACCTTGAAAACAAGTATGTTAAATTTGACATCTGGTGTGAACAAGTAAAAAAGAATGTGTAATTAAAAAAACTTATTGGAATGATATGGCAAATCTAAAAAGAGAATAAAAAAAATATTATTAATGGAAACAAATGACAATAGAAAGAGTGTTTCTTAATATAAGCAAGCACTATAGTTTCTCTTTCTTGTTTACATTCAAAGAGTCTCCCACTTTCTCCACACACTAACACTTGAGAGAATTCTCAACTCAGAAAAATTCAAGAGAGTTTTGGTTCTTCAACTGCAATTTGAGGAGGCATCCAAAGGGATCGCATTGATCCTATAATATTTCAGCTTTATTCTCTTTAATTTTCCCTCATATATAATATTTAATTGGGATCATGCCATCCCTTTGGATTTCTCCTTTAGTTGCTACTCATTGTTACTACATCTTCACTCTACTACTACATTTTTGTAGCTCAAAGAGAATGCCATAATTTCTGTAAGTTCATGTGTTTTATTTTTTAGCTTGTTAAATCTTCTATTCTTTTTTTAATATCTCACAAATTGATGCATCTAATTATTTTGACTACAGTTAAACTAAGCTTTCTTAGGCCTTCATTCATGCTTCTAATTATTGCTCCTCTCAGGTTATGTAACAAGCTAGATATATCCTAAAATTATTGTTTCATTTGTTAAAAAAGCTTAATAATTATTAAATGGAGCTTGTGCACAACATAAAATTTATGCATGTATCCTCTTTAAAAAATAATAATAATAATAATAATAATTCATGCATGTATTTTAATATAGACCATTTCTTCGGTTGAGGGTGGCGTGGCTCTCTCTAACCTTTTTTAAGTGTATGTTTAAAATAATTTTAGTAGAGACAGTGTATTTGTATTTAGAGAAAGTTTTTTTTTTCTTCACTTTCCCAGTACTTTCTGATTTTGCATCTTATGTATATATATGCTGATGTATCACAGATGTATAGTTTTCCATTAATGTTAGTTATGTGTCAGTCTTGCACCGTGTATTCAGTGTGAACACATTGCACACTTATGTCTCACAGTGAGGTGAGGTCACTCTCTGAAATTAATCTGCAGACACATTAGAATAAAATTCTTACATCATATACCAGCAGAAAAATGTACACTACCATGTGTGTTTATCTGTCTTCTACTTTTATTACGTATATATGTGTGTGTAAGGTTGGTTTTTAGATTTTAATTTCCATTAAGTAAGTAATTTAACTTCTTTTTTTGACAGAAGTTAATTAAACTTCTTGTATATCTTTTAGTATGACACTGTTGAAATTAGTACAACAACAAATTAGTGGAAGCAAGCTAGATAAATAGCAATTAGTAGTATTTTACTAATAAAACAGTAGTACCATATGGGAAAGCAGTGATTATTCTTTGCAAATTGACTTGGTAAAATCCACTTTGGAAGCTTTAGATCATTACATATAATTTCCAACAAATTGATTTCACCTTTTGATAAAGGTACTTTTACCTTCTTTTCACTGAAAACACAGCTAATTAACTGGAGAAACATGACATTTTCTAGTTTTCTGGCCACAGAGTTGTTTTGTGTTGGTATTGGCTTCATGGTCACGCAGCTTAGTGGTGGCCCTTAGTCAATATTGCACTCTGAAATATTAATCACTTGTTTTTATAGACTTTAATTAGAATCCTAGGCAGTAAAATTTGTTTAAAGATCATGATTTCACTTGACCTTGTAGTCACCGCATTTCACTTGACCTTACAGTCACCGCAGAGAATCTAGTCCCTACAACTTTTTTAAGTGCAAGTTTAGAGGAGTTGAAATCATCTTTATTTCTTAAAAGAAATCAAAACCATTCACAAAAGAAATAGACAAAAATAAGAGATTAGTATTATAACTTGTATCAAGCTTTTTTATCATTTAAAAAGATTTTAAAATATTTCAAATTTTGTGTACATTATAGAGAGTAGAGAGGATCCAAACTCGTTCTAAAGATGAGGGGGTCATAATAATGACCATACAACAAACAACCGAATAATATGTTTTGTCCTTGTTTCCTTTAAAGTTCATCCCATGGTGCAAGAAAATTATCAATTCCATCAAAGTGAAGTGGTCCTTCATACCCCATCAAAGCATATTGAATAGCTGTCCACACACCAAATAGGAAATGGACATCATGTACAAAAATAAGTGTCTAAGATTCTCATGTTGCTTAAAATAGAAAACACAAGACAAATCATGTCTACATTGTAAATTATCAATACTAAAAAACAATCTTTTGTTGGCAGCCTATTCGTAGAAATTGGACTCTAATTCTTAGAGGTTAGGTAATTTTTGGTAGTTAGTTTCTATTATGCAGCAACTTGTATTTTTAATTGTTCTTGTAACAAACTCTGCAAGAAATTATTCCCAGATATTGTGATAATAATACAAAAATTGTTTTCACTCCATTGCCTTTGTGCTGCCTTGCTGGTGAAGTTTTCAATGAACTCGTTGTATTATGCGAGTATAGTGATTTTTCAACACTAAGCAGCTCTTTCATGCTTGCCTTCATCTTGCACCACTGTGTTTTCAAATGAATAAAATTATGTGCAAAGGTCTCTATTTAGAGGCAAGTTTTCGTACGGGTTAGAACTGAATTTCTAGGCTTTTTCCACTGATCCAGCTTGAAAAACAAGCGATTAGACAATTTTTCCAATTCTTACATTGTTGTTTCTAATTTTCTTTTCCAATTCTATTCTAATTAGTAATTACCATCGGTACAATCATATTTAGAGATTACTCCTAACTCGCTCAATGTGAACTCCCACTACTGTTAGAATAACAATTAAGTTGTTTATCGATTAAAAGGTTTATTTAAAACCTATTTATGTTTTTTATCACTTAATCTTCTAGCTTAATTCAATTCTCCTAATTTTCTCTCCCTGTAGCTCTCCTTGACCACTCTACTTTTATATTATAGCCAAATCCAAATATACTTCAAGTTCAAAGACAAAGTGCAGAAACTCTCTTGTTACTAATTACATACTATAATCATCTCACAAGGTCTTTATAGGTGTTAATTGTTTATTTACTTAAACTTAATCCAACATAAACAGTTTTTCACAAATCTATAATTCTAACAAAGTCTTAGATTCCAAGTATTTGATTTCACATGCAGGACAAGATGAAGGTTATAAGTATTTGATTTGATTTCTGGACCAAGAAAAACACTTTATTGATAGCCACAAAACCGTTGATTATTTAATGGTGCATTGCTTAATCAATTCTTTATTGTAGGGTCTATAAACTTTTGAAATATTTTCATGTTTATAGCAAGTGATCGATCAATTCTGTAATTTTTTAATGGTATATAAATTGTTGATAGCCGCACCAATAAAAAATTCTCCGTATGTTTACATTTAAGAAAAATGCTACTTTGTACGACAATTAATTCGCGGGATGCACACAAACAGTCAAATAATTATGTTTTAGTTATTTTTTTCTTTATTCGCACAACTAAACTAGTCTTTGATTGTAACCAAAAAAAAAAGCTTTTGACTACTTTAATTATACTCAAATATATTTTGGCATTGAGATACATGGATAAATTCATCTAAACAATTGTAATTTATATTGGCAAAAGTTATGACTGTGATTCGTTTATGTAATTTTTTTACATTTATCTGTTTAGAGGCAATTGCGGTAAACTTCAAATTTCATTTTTCTTTATCCACACAACTAAACTAGTCTTTGATTGTAAACAAAAAAAAAAAGCTTTTGACTACTTTAATTATTCTCAAATATATTTTGGCATTGAGATACATGGATAAATTTATCTAAACAATTGTAATCTATATTGGCAAAAGTTATGACTGTGATTCGTTTATGTAATTTTTTTAAATTTATCTGTTTAGAGGCAATTGCGGTAAACTTTAAATGTCATTATAGTCTCTGAATGTGTAATGATCAGTTATAATAATTCTTTAATGTATCAAAATTTCACAATAGTGTCTGATTATACGCTATGTTAGTCTTGATTATACACTACGTTAGTCAAAATAGTTTTAGACGCTAAAATAATCTCTCGGTAATCACAATATTTGGACTACGAAGTGCACTATCATAGACTATTTTAAAATTTTGATATATTAAAAAACTATTGTGATTACTCGTTATACATTCAGGAACCAAATTGACTATTATTTTTTATTTTTTTTGTTACAATTACCCCTTGCTTCTATTGTTTAAGAATTGCAATTGGAGTTTGGTTTTACTTGAATATGCTGTCAAACCAGAGATTAGCAACGTGTGAAAAATATTTTTGTCGGTTTTGAATGTATGATATATTAATAAAAAGAATAGCACACAAGTGTTGAATTGCCCATTCAATTATACGGTCGTGTGTTTTACGCGAAAAACCATTTGCATCATTTAGCACTGCTTTTACATTAAATGAAACACCCAAATTTAAATTTAAATAAGATACAATTGTAAAATTCTGAAAATCACTACAAGAAAACACTTGATTTCCTAGGGAAATATTCCTCGGAAAACACACCTTTTTCATCGGAAAACACGGATTTCCGAGAAATTACCGAGGAAACTGGTTGTAGGAAATTTTGGATCTATTCCTACGAGTTTTCCGAGGAACTTTCAAGGAAATATATTTTCCGACAGAATTACCGAGGAAAGTTTCGTAGGAAAGCATTTTGCAGACTGCCACCACTGACACGCGCTTTCTGACGAAAATTTTCTAAGAAACAATTATATTAAAAAACTGAAGACTGACACACGCTTTCCGATGAAACTTTCCTAGAAAACAATTATATTTAAAAACCAAAATTAAAACCAAATTTTGATTTTGAAAAAGGCGCCAAATAATTCAAATGAGGTGCCAAAATATTTGGCGCCAAAATTTCAGAAAAAATCAAATTTAAAAAAAAACAAAAATAAAAAAAGTGCGCCAAAATTTCAAAATAACCTAAATTTTTTGAGAATTTGTTTCCTAGAAAACACATCATGTTGATAAATAATTACATAGAACAAAATTCATAAATGCAACTAGAATTTACTTTGAAAGTGTGTTCCACCACTGCAAACCATCTAAAACACCCCAAAAGTGCCCCAAACCGGTCCCTAACCAAAAAAACAGCAACTGAAACCTGCTAAAAACAACACCAAAATACACAACAAGAATATAAATTACTCGCTATGATCATCATCCCTCTCCTCTTCCTCTTCCTCATCCTCATCATCATCAACGTTGTCGTCGTCATGTGTTTGGTCTTCTTGAACCGACGGTGATGATTGACTCGATGGCGACGATGATTCGGATGCCTTCCTACTCTTCATGCCACCCATCCTTTTTGTAACAATCCTTTTGAGTTTTCTCATCTCCTCTGCCTGTTTGGCCAGCAATTCCCTTAACTCATTCTCTGATTCTTCTTTCTTTGCCAACGCCTCCTTTTGAGATTGCAACTCCTGGTTCATTCGTTGTATCCTTGCTTGCATCTCAAGAGGCAACTCTCTAGAACGAGATGAGGACTCTGGTGGAGGAGGAACATAGAACAAATCTCCATGTACCACATTGCCGGCTAATGGCCCAAGACCGTATATTCTACCTGGTCTTCATTTTCCTCCATCCAGTCTTCCTTTTTCTCCAGCCTTTGCCCATAATTGAAGTTTAATGGGGTAGGGAATTTCTGGATATGATGGAATCTCATGATTCTCCTCCAAAAACTCCGCTGCATTCGTGCGATAAGCTGCCTATAAAGAAAAGTAATAGATAATAAAGTCAAAACCGAAACAAAATGAACACACAGCAGCAAGCTATCAACACTGAAACAGAAAAAGCCACAAACAGAAAACACCAAAACAGCCGCAAAACAGTGATAATATACAACCTGCCAATACCCCTAACGCCGAAGGCACTATCCCGGATCCCAAACCCACTCATAGACATTGCAAATTACCACATAAGGACCCAAATTTCCAACAAACATTGCAAATTAGCCAGACCTCATTTAGTCATCCAACCATAAAACAGAATCCATTAAAATGAATAAATCACACTTTGAGTGACTTTTTAAGCTAAGGATCAAAATCGTATTCACATTTTCTAACCATCATAATTTCCAGCAATACAGGCTCCTACTAAGATACTCTAAGAATAAAAAAATATATATAATCACAACTCTGCTATAAAGACACAAGATTATATATAATAATACTTGATGAAACCAATCCACGTCAATTAATAGTCTCTTCAATTAATAGTCGTTAATAGTCCACATCAAAGCTGCCCTCATTCTAAAATTCTCCTTCCTTGCAATATCATATGTCGATTCACCGATCCACAATCTCTTCAAATCATCAATTAAGGGTTGTAGAAACACATCTATACCATCTAAGGGGCTCGTAGGTCCTAGTACAATACAACAAAAACAAATAAGGCTTTGACATGCACATCTTGGGAGGAAGATTATACGGGGTAAGAAGAATTGGCCAACAAGAATAAGGCGTTGTTGATGCTTGGATATACGGAATAAATCCATTAGAGCATAATCCAAGCCTCACATTACGTGGCTACAATGTAATTTGTATGCGATGTGAGGTTTTTATTTTTTTAAATCCATTCCAAGATATCCTTCAAAAGTTGAATGCTTTCATTTAGCGCTTCTAACATTAACAAGAATGAGATAATACAGCTCCTTAGGTAGTGTCTTGAGTCATCCTATGAGGTTGTTTAATTATCTTCTATATTGTCTTCTTTAAGCTACGAAGTAAATTAATCAAGAACTATTACTCCATCCTATAGAAGTTAGTGCTTAATAAACTAGTAGTTAGTGCTTTTGATAAGATTGTTCTACTTGAGTGAGAGTTTGAGTGATTTAAGGATAAATAAATAAGTTTATGTTATGGTATATTAGTAAGCTATGATCCATAGGTACGGGTACCGGTACGTAATACGGAAAATTTTAAAAAATGAAGGTACAGGTACGTTGGTATAAAACATCAAAAAAAGATTTTTCAAGTGAATTACTACACTTCTATCATCATGTTGCTTGATAGTTTTATTTTTTGTGTGCATCCCCTCTGCTATTTTCATCAAAAGCAAGATAATTTTGGTTATTTTTTCAACGCCCGTACGTTTTTGCTGCACCAACTATGACAAAATAACTAAGTAAAAATAGGTACGGTTTGGTACTAAGTTACGAGTACCATATGTGTACCCGGTACCAGTACTTCTCCATGTTTGGAGTACCCATTCTTCAGAGATAGTAAGAGACAATTTTGGTGTTTCGTGAACCAGAAAACTCGTGTTTCATTTTAAAGAACGCTACGTTGAGTCTTTTTGATAAAAAAAAAGT
>Ga0315913_1006694_pt1 | contig 13917 bp, 9 predicted proteins | sample MpolsnodulesMG_FD_207736 | JGI IMG/M metagenome (GOLD analysis project Ga0315913, IMG submission 207736) | Medicago polymorpha root nodule microbial communities from Los Angeles, California, United States - small nodules | ecosystem: Host-associated > Plants > Roots > Nodule | place: USA... | reverse complement strand
AGGTACCATCCTGGTAGGGGAGTTTATATTGAGAAGATAGGGAACGAGGGTAAGTTTGCAGTCGCAGATCTTGGTGGGAGAGTTATTACTGGAATTCATGCTAACCTTTAGCGGTTCTGGCACAACAACTTTCTATTCCACTTCATAAAGTCAGAGTTAATTGCCCTTTATACAAGTCGAGTGGGGAGAAGTTGATAAAGCAATAGATTCAAAACCAACCATAGTTTTCCTCAGCTCCATAACTTTGTCAAGCAAATTATTGATTACAAATTCAACACTGGAATTTATTTCTTTATCAATAAGTTGCTTGACAAAGTATGGAGTCGAGGAAAATTATGGGTGGTTTTGAATCTATTTATTTATCAATTGGTTCCCCATTCAGCTTGTATAACAGGAAATTAATTCTGACTTTATGAAGTGGAATAGAAAGGTGTCATGCCAGTACTGCTACATGGTAAGCATGAATTCCAGTAATAACACTCAACCACGACCTAAGACTGCAAACATACCCTCATTTCCCATCCTCTGAGTATAAACTCTCCCGCCAGGATGGTTCATACCTTGCAAAACCACAACCTTGCAATCAAACGACAATAGTTGCCTCTCAGTAGCAAACCCAACAAGGATAACACCAATAACAACCATAATCCCATCCGTCATCTCAGGCAACTGAGAAGTAAATGGCAGCGAAACCCCAAAATTAATGTGCTTTTTATACAAAAGTTATTCATAAGCAAATGTAAGCAAATGTTCATACTCATTGATCACAAATTCTCTATTATGTCCTTTTGTCAACCATACTCTAACACTTCCCCTCCAAGGAGCCAATATATGGTTCCTCATAACAATATAATCAGTATGCTTTTTCCCACCCAATTATCTCACAACCCTAGGTCGAATGTGATGCTCAAGCAATGAATGAATTGAGAAACACAACTAGAAGGCAAACATAGCCTCGGTTTCGGTTACTCTTCTTGTTCAAATTACCAACCAAATTCTTCTCAAAAAGTTCACCATCCATCAAATCCTCATCGTAACTACAAATTTACTTTCTTTCTTAGCAAAACACACTTTGAAATAGATCTATCTGAAGACGGGTTCCAACCCAATAAAATAATCCTATGACCAAATCCATATGCCAGGTTTGACCGTATTAAACAAAACAATCAAAAACTGAAGTTGAAAATTATATTACCATGAAGTTGATGCCACTAGTTGCAGTTCTGAATCCTTGTTCTGCATAATATGTAGCAAAAATTGTTCAATAAGAAGAGTATGCAAGTTGAGCCATAGAGAAACAATTAGAAATGAAGAGTGCAAGAAATGTAAAAGAGGGAGAAGAAAGAGAGATCTTACAGCTATGGGAAGAAAATGGTGTTCCTTGATACTGCAACCCTCGGGAGACACGAAGAAAATGAGAATGAGGTGGAGTGGATTGACCCGAGAGGTTACGTTTATTTATTCTGTCTTAACAATCAAATATGGTATGGTCATGGACTCATGGGCTGTCATGGGCAGTCGTGAGCCGATTCCATATTAAAATCGATTTAATTGGAAAAATCGATTTCCATATTCGTTTTTGAATTTGTAGCTGGGATTTTGTAAATTGTAGTTAATGCTTTTAAAGGTGGGGGAGTTATATTTGATAATGTACTATTTCAAATATGCAATTGTCCAATAGCATAATTCTGTTCTTGGTATACCATAACAACAAAAACTGCATCTCATTCTACAATTAATTTCATTTTCTTCTTTATCTACTCTTGTTCAATCCAACTTTTTTATACAGTCTTTAAAGGTCTTCTGCAGAGAACTTTTTCTTGAGTCATAGACTTCTAATTGCCAAACTCGGTATCAATTTTCTTTAAACTATAAACCAGAAGCACAAAAGAAGGGGTTTCCTAAAGATAGAAACTATAATCTTTCCTTGAAACACATGATAACAATGAATACTATCACTTTTAGCATTCTTATAGCTGGACAATTTTCTTTTGTTGACTATATACTATTAACTTCTTGACCTTTATTGACACCATTGAGTTTTACTCCGGAAGTCTTTAACGGATCACTCATTAATAATGCATAATTATATTGCATATATACCTCTAGCGTGGATTCCATTCCTCCTCTTGTCGAGATTTCCTTCCTCCCATTTTCCGCAGTGTTTATAGTAATAGGGCAATTGATCATGTTAATCATTCTCTATTTATTATGATTGATTTAGTTTTCTTAATTTTACTATTTTCCTTTCTTGAGAGATTCTATCTTGTAAATAAGTTTGTACACCTATGGCTATTGTAATAACATGATTTTCATTCTAAACTATTCAAGTGATCGTTAGCATTAGATCTCTTTTTAATTAGTCTAAATTTGGGATGAGTGAAATTTGTCTTAGCGATTAAGTACTGCCTACAAATCTAAATACAAGCACCATAAGATTATATAAGCACCGACCTACTGGCAAAGGGTAGTTTTCCTGTTCCTCAAAGGTGCATACAAATGCTTAAACCTTTCCTACATGAGGCCAGGAATTCTCTGATATAAGTTTCCAGTAGGTTATGATGCATTAAAATGAAGGTTATTTTTCATCGAGTTGAGCAGATGCGCCTAGACTTTATTAGAAACCAATGAAGCTTACTCATATAATCTTTTATTAAAAAAATGAACAAATAATTAATCCATTCTTATCTGTTAACATAACTATAAAAAAAGTGGGGATGGGAAAGGTAATCAATGTTTACATTTACTATAACTACACTAATCATGTTACATTGAGACATAATGGATGGATAACATGTCTTGTATTCTAATAAAAAAAATTGCTTTTATATTTGTTTTCTGCTCTTCCGTCAGTGAGGTGGGAAATAGAACCTCAAATTCGACGTAAAGATCTCTTTTCTCCTTTCTCATATCCAGTGGCATGCCCTCTCCTTTGAACTTCCTCATTTGCTTTGGGTTTGTGATTCTCTAAGGGTTCAAAGAAGTAAGTCAGATCCGCGCCTTTTCTTATACAGACAGTTTTACATCATTGCAGATTGCGGTTTGCAACAAGCTTTATCCTCACCTTTGTGCTTATGTCCATAGATGCTCATCTAGGTGTTAATACTCTTCTCAAAGCCAATAAGGTCTTGAATCTGAAAATAAAGGTTAAAATATGAACTTTACAATTCACATAAAAATGAAGGACATCAATAACAGAAGTTAATGGTTTTGCATGATCACAAATGTCTTCACTCAACTTGCTATTCTAGTTAGTAGAATAGAATATAGGTGTACAAGTAACTCATAGCCAGAGTTATTGTGACAGTGGCGTGCAAGTCATTCCCCTCCCATCTGAAAACATCATGTGGTGCTGTAAGGATACAAAACTGCTCAGAATACCGTAGGCGTAATCGGCAGAATGTATGTATAGTATCCATACAGAGCAGTTTCTAAACAAACACAAAACTAAACCACCCACCCTCAGATCTCCAGATTCTCCATCAATTGTGGACTCACCATCTTCATAAAACAGCATTTCCTGTGAAAGTAACTGGTAACACAACTGTACTACAAATTATACAAATGTAAAATTGTTCTTAAACTTCCCTATGATCATTATACACACACCATTTACTTGCAACATAGCACCTAGTAAACTGGAAAAGTGGGGAGGGTGAGAAAATGGAGTAAAAGCTCAACACTTTTCGTCTTGATTCGTGTTGCTTTGAAGAGATGAAAAAAAAATTTCAGCTCACTTTAATAAAATAGGAAAAGTAACTAAGGTATCATCCAGCACATACGCAAAATAAAGTGGAAAAATGTATTCTATTATGTTTTCTATTGTTTCACCCTTTTCACTTGAATCGAAATATACCACTATTTTTATACGTTATGCGCTATTTTGTTCTACTTTTAATATGCATCAAATACATATTGGAACTTATATGTTCTATTTCATCCCACTCTATCTTGGACATTGTTTTACATTTGGACATTGTTCGCAGACCTTTTTTTTTTTATCAAAGCTAGAAAAATTAAAATGCAAAACAGGAGTAGGCCTGAACCATATTACAACATATTAGCAGGCCAACTATGACCAAACTCAACTAAAACAACATATATGCTAAGAAGCAAAAAACTACAATCAATTAGCTAAATCTCTGCTCTAAAACCAAAGAAACTAGCTACTAGCACATATTAAGAAACATCTCATGATAGTCAAACATATTTGGGATTGCTTTTGATTACACCCATTTTGGAACGAGTTTGGATGTGCTCACTACTTGTGATTCCATCAGAACCTTTGCCATTGTGAGTCATAGAGCTCTTCTGCTTCTTAGTCTTCCTACCAGACTTGGTGTTAAATGCTATGTCAATATGCTTGGCTAAGTATATGTCAGCTGCATGCTCCATATCAGTGTTAATGTCTGAGGCAGAGTCATCATCCTCAACATCTCCCCAAAATTTCTTCAATATCTTCACACTTTTAAGGCTGGCTGCTGAGTGGTTACTAGTGTCACTTTCCACCCATGACTCTCTTATCCAGACTTAATTCTTCATCCACCCTAGTAATAGGCACAATTAAGGGTTGTACCATACTAGAATTATTCACTTGCATAGAAACCAATGGATCCACATTGGTTGAAGCACTTAAAATCTGAACACTTTTGATGCAAGCATTTGTTAAGGACCTTTTTTCACTAGGTGTCCCAGTACAACCAATTGGAAATAAGCTAACACTCCCCTTGGAAACACTCCCATCAGAGATATCTTCCAAGGTTGCATTACATTCAATAATCACGTCATCAACTTTCATAATTGTCTCTTCCTCTTCCATTGGACCTCCACCAAAAACGTAAGGGAAACAATATTAGTTTCATCATAAAACAGACAAGTATAACCATCGAAAAAGTGCAAGTTCAATCAAAAAGCTATTTTAGTGAGGATAATGTGGTTTACAGATCATCAAGAATTTCTCAGGTTCATATAGTTTGTTATAAACACGATTTACCATAAGACATTAAGGTGTAGTTTGGTCAATGTAATGAAGCTGATTTCTTTGCTTCCTAATACTTTTGGTATTGTTGATTGATCATGAAAATGTTAACTGAGATGCATAGGCTTATTTGAACTGATACAAAAGGCTTCTTGTTTTTAAATGTTAATAATTTAGTTTGTGTGCACAATTAGTCTAAAATAATTTTATACATGCATTAAGTCACATCTTACAATGTAGATATTTGTGAAGATGATTTAGGAATTAACATAAAAGAGTAACATTATGGTGTACTAAAAAGAAGCTCACGTCTCCAACAATGACTGACGTCCACTTTTGGAAGTAAAATTCCACAGTCCTCTTGCACCTAAGATAGTAACTTGATCGATACCAGTTTAACAAAAACAAGAAAAATGATTATCAATGTCTGAAATTTAACTCATCTGTTTTACTTTTTTTCCCCGAATCAGGTCACCATCTCAACTATAAGAATGTGGAAACTCTAGAACTTCTACCTCTGAGAGGCGTCATCAATCATCGTTAAGAGTCAATGTTGATTGGAAAAGGCCCGCGACTCCAGGACCATACCATGATTGTTTGTTAAGACGGAATACATAAATGTAACCTCTCGTCAATCAATTCCACCTTATTTTCTTCGCGCCGTTCCCAAGGGTAGGCTCTCTCTCTACTTTACTATGTATTCTCCCTCTTTTACATTTATTGCACTCTTAATTTCCATCTGGTTCACCATGCATACTACAATTTTTGTTACATACTATGCAGAACAACGATTCGAAACTGCGACTAGTGGCAGCAACGTCATTGTAATATTCAACTTCAATTTTGATTTTGATTGTTTGGTTTAATACTGTCAAACCTAGCATAGTTTGTATCCGGTCATAGGATTGCTATTATTATTGGGTTGGAACTTTGGTTTAGCTTCTTTGGTGAATACCTGATAGTGTTATTGTATTTATTAATAGAAGCAAACAATGACAACTCCGTCTTCGGATGGATATGTTTCAAAGCATGTTTTGCCGAGAAAGAAAATAATTTGCATAGTTATGATGAGGGTTTCATGGATGATGAAATTTTTAGAAGAACTTGGATGGTACTTTGAAGAAGAAAAGTAGGACCAAAAATGATGTTCAGAAAGAGACCGAAACCGGGGCTATGATTTGCTTCTCACTAAGTTTCACGATTGATTCTTTGCTTGAGCATGAGATTCAAGTTGGGGTTGTAAGAGAATTGGGTGGGAAAGAGCTGAATGATTCTTTGGAGGGGAAATGTTAGGATGTGGTAGAAAAAAGGACATATTAGAGAATCTGTGCGTGGCAAGTATAAACATTTCCTTACATCTGCTTGTGAGCTTCTTTTGTTTAACAAATAACATTAATTTTGGGGTTTTCCCGTCATTTACTTCTCAGTTTCCTAAGGTGACTGTCTGTAGTTGTTAATGGTGTTGGCCTTGTTGGGTTGGCTGATATGAGGTAGCTATTGTCGTTTTGTTACAAGGTTGTTGTTTTGGAAGGCAAGTATCATTGTGGTAGGAGAGTTTATACTCAAAAGATAGGGAACAAGGGTAAGTTTGCGGTCGCAGATATTGGTAGGAGAGTTATTAGTGGAATTCATGCTAACCATTAGCGGTTCTGGCACGACAACTTTCTATTTCGCTTCATAAGGTTAGAGTTGATTGCCCTTTCTACAAGCCAAATGGGGAGGACTTGATAAAGCAATACGTTTAAAACCAACAATAATTTTCCTAAGATTCATAACTTTGTCAAGCAACATATTTAATACAAATTCAACACTTGAATCTATTTCTTTACCAATAAGTTGCTTGACAAAGTTATGGAGACGAGAAAAATTACAGGGAATTTTAAATCCTTCTATTTATAAATTGGTTCCCCATTCGGCTAGTAGAGCGGAAAATTAACTCTAAACTTATGAAGTGAAGTAGAAAGCTGTCGTGCTAGGATCACTACAGGGTTAGCAAGAAATCTAGTAAGAACATTCCAACCAAGACCTAAGACCACAAACTTACCCTCATTCTCCATCTTCTGAGTATAAACTCTACGGACAGGACGATTCCTACCTTCCAAAACCATAACCTTGCAACCAAATGACAATAGTTGCCTCATAGCAGCCAACCTAGCAAGGACAGCACCAATAACAACGACAATCCCTCTTGTCACCTTAGGCAACTAAGAAGTAAACGACAGTGAAACCCCGAAATTAATGTGTTGGTTACACAAAAGAAACTCACAAGAAAATGAAAGCAAATGTTCATACTTGCTACTCACAGATTCTCTAATTTGTCCATTTGTCCACATACCCTAACATTTCCCCTCCAAAGGGCCATTATATGATTTCTCGTAGCAATGTAATTGTTATGCTCTTTCCCACCAAATTCTCTCACAACCCCAGGTTGAATCTCGTGTTCAACCAATGAAGCAATCGGGAAACTCAGCGATAAGACAATCATTGCCTTAATTTCGGTCTCCTTCTGAATATCTTTGTTGATCTTATTGTTCTTCTTCAAAGTACCATCGATTTTTTTCTCAAAAAGTTCATCATCCATCAAATCTTCATCATAACTACGCAAATTTACTTTCTTTCTCAACGAAACACAGTTTGAAATAGATCTATCGAATTTCCATTGTTTGATCATATTAATAATTATAATAACTCTATTTGGTAATCGCAAAGAAATTAAACCGAATTCCAACTCAATAATAATAATAATATCATGACCAGATCCAAACTATGCTAGGTTTGACGCTATTAAACAAAACAATCAAAATTGAAGTTGAAAACTATATTACCATGAAGTTGATGCCATTAGTTGCAGTTCCGAATTGTTGTACAAGAAACGTAAAAGAGGGAGAAGACAAAGTAAAATAGAATATGAGAGAGACAGAGAGAGATCTTACAGCGATTGGAAGGGAATGGTGTTCTGCAACCCTCAGAACGGCACGAAGAAAATGAAAATGAGTTGGAATGGATCGACCTGAGAGGTTACATTCATTTATTCTGTCTTAACAATCATATATGGTATGGTCATGGACTCATGGGCCGTCATGGACTGTTGTGGGCCGTTTCCATATTCAAATCGATTTAATTTCCATATTCGTTTTTGAATTTGTAGCAGGGTTTTTGTAAATTGTAGTTAATGCTTTTAAAGAAAGTGGAAGAGTTATATTAGAAAGTGTAACAATTTCAAATATGCAATTGTTCAATAGCATATTTTTGTTCTTGGTATGCCATACAACAAAGAATCCAGCTTACTCTACATTTAGAGTTAATTTCCATTGTTTTTTTCTTTATCTACTCTTGTTCGATTCAAATTTTTATACGGTCGTTAAAGGTCCATCTGCAGAGAACTTTTTCTCGAGTAGGGCCTTCATCGACTTCTAGAAGCCAATCTCGGTACCAATTTTCCTTAAACTATAAACCAGCAGCACAAAAGAAGGGATCTCTGAGGTTAGCAACTATAATCTTTCCTTGAATCACTTCACTCTGGACCAACTATGTAATTGTATGGCACAAAAATACACGATAACAATGAATACTATCACTTTTAGCATTCTAATAGCTGGACACTTTTCTGTTATTGACACCGATGTGTTTTACTCCGGTATTCTTTAACAGATCACCATTGTGTTTTGCATCAACGCAGACTGCGGTTTGTAACAAACTTTATGCTCATCCTTGTTGGATGCTCATCTAGGTGTTTTATAGTCTTATCAAAGCCAAGAAGGGCTTGAAACTGAAAATAAAGGTTACAAAACAAACTTGTCTTCACTCAACTTGGAATGCTAGTTAGTAGAATAGAATATTAGCGTACACAGCCAGTAATTGATAACCAAACCAAACTATGCAATATTTACTAGGGTTATCGTGACAGTGGTGTGCAAGTTGTTCTATTCTCTTATGAGAAGGTCATGTGGTGCTGTGAGGATAGGAGATTATACAAATCAAAATCTGTTCTCAACAAACTTCCCTCTGATCATGATATACACACCATTAACTCGCAACATAGCACCTAGTAAAATGGAAAAGTATGGAAGTTAGGGAGGGGGTGAAAATGGAGTAAAAGCTCTTGAATTTTCTGCTTGATTAGTGTTGATTTGAAGATATGGCAAATAATTTTCAGCTCACTTTAATACAAATATACAATAGGAAAAGGAACTAAGGTATTCTGTTATGTTCTCTATCATTTCACCCTTTTCACTGGAAACAAATTATACTGCTTTTATTTTTCTAAATGAAAGTATACTACATATTCATACCTTATGACCTATTTTGTTCTACTTTTAATATGCATCAAATACAGAATGGAACTTATATATTCCATATTTCTATTTCATCATGTTCTAACTTGTTCACCAAAAGCTATCTAAATTTGTAAGATGAATTGAAAACCGAATTATGATCCGAAATTCAACATGATCTTGAATCAATTCAATGTACAATTAAAACATACAATGTTATAATCTTGAATCTATCCCAAATTTAATCCAATCATTATCAGATATAGAACTTAGATTTTTATTCTAATTTTATTATCCAAAATCCAAATGGAGCCTTGCTGTCTTTAGGATTTAGATGACACATGATTCTGCATACATTACATTGTAGTCTTAGCTCATATGAAAATGGGTAGTAAGACTTGCTATTTTTCCTATTTGGCCGTTGCTTAAAACCTTTTTGAACAAGATAACCATCTCTTTCGTATTTAACATTTCGACATTTATCACAGACCTGAAGATGTAAATTAATAAATAGGAGAGAACAAATAATTAGTATAATAAACATATAACTTTTATTGATATTTAGGCTTGGCTCTAAGTTGTGTAGGGTAAGTATCAATTATAACCAATAATCAAAATAGTCACGAGCAAAGCAACAATAATAAATTTAGGTTTAATCTAGCAACCAAGTATAAAGTAAAACCGTAATCGAATATAAAAAACAAGATAAAAAGAGTAGAATATAGAGTGCAACAAAGAATTTGTCCATCTAGCTTAACCCAATAATGACTTACATATGGAGGAGAGAGCTCTCCGCTTCACTAGCAATAATTTTTTTTACAAAAAGATAAGTTACAAAAAATTAACTTCAACAAACTCTCCAAAAAGCAATGCTATCGAATATGATATTGTATTATAAAGATAGTTATGATTAAATGTAATTAATTATGCAATGGACTACGCATATTGTTGGACCTTTGTGGACATTGTATGACCGTGGACATTGTATGACCACCTGTAAAATTAAAAACTCATTGACAGAATCATTAATCGCAAACTTATATACATGAGTGCTAACTCATATTGACTTGATTAAGTTTTCGATATTTTAAATTAGTGATAGGTTTGTTATAGCATTTTTTTTAATGCTTAGGTATTGTTTAATGACATTTTTTAATCTAAAATATGTTAAAGTAAAGTCGTCATTTGTTAGAAAAATGTAAATTTTTGACTTGTATGATTTGTTTTCTTTATTGTATTTAATTTCTAAGGAGTTGAAGCATAGTTCTCTTTTGGGTGGTTAGTGCTTTGACCATAATTCAAATTTTAGTATTAAGTTTTTTGTATTTTTACAAGTAAACTATATATTTTTTTAGTAGTTGATTATTGTCATCTAAGTGAAGACCGTTGGATTAATTATTTAATTAATCAATTATGGATTGACAAGAAACAATTATTAAAATTAATCTTAATACAAAGTGTGGTTTATTGTGTTAAACACTAATTAATTGATGATTATGTGCGTTGTTAGGCTCTCTTTCTAAATGAATTGTGATTGATTGGACCATTTTGTTAAAGCTCAATGAGAGGTTCGTGCCCTCAACTGTTTAGTAATTTAAACGACATCTCATCAAACGGCTAAGTATAATGAGCAATAAGATGACGTGCCGTCGCTCATAACTTAAACCTAAATGTACATGATTTCTTGATTCCGTCTTTGTTTTGACAATAATATATTATAAGTTGTGTGAGAAATGTTATCAACACACACTTTTCAATGCACTCTTTTTGATTGATTAAAATTCACATGGGTCCCACCAAATTTATATGGGCCACACATGATTTGGTGGAACCGCATGTGAATTTTAACCGATAAAAAAAAATGTGTTACTGGCCACCTCTGAGTTGTATGTACGCGGTGGCGGATGGAGGGGGGCTTTGGATCCCATGGTTCCCCCTATATTTTCAATAAAAAAATTTAATATACTATAATTAAGCTATATTAGAATGTTTCATAAAATATATATTAGGTTATGGTCCCCCAATTAATCTAATTAAAATGTTCACCATGTTATTAGATTAATTGACAGCTAATATAATTAATTTTATAAGTTATATTATTACAAATTATTTCATATGATCCTTTCCACAACATATTTTAAATGGAATGAAACACAATGATATAGCTTTGCAAAATAAAATACTATTTTAAAGCAAAAAATGAGCAAATTAAAACCTAAAATAAAAATAGGGGATTAAAATATAATTTAGTCCTTAATGGATTTTATTCTCCTGTGACAAAAATCTCATGTTTTTCACTTTCGTACAAAGGTTCTTCTATTTAGTCAATTGTCGTTCTCTTTTTATATTAATCCTTTGATTCTCAAGATAAAGCAGTCATGGTGATTCAGAGTTCGGCCGAGAGGTAACCAAAGTTTGGCAAAAAATTGTTCTACTCAATAATCAAACTCAGGTTATCATGAATTATTTGTCATTTGTTAAAAACACATTTAACCTTAGAATATATGCACTATTATTTTTCTATTTTTATACAAGGGTGTTTTTGTTTTCTTTTCCTACTTAATGTTATTTTTTTCTACTATTAATTCAATACTTGTATGATAACTATACTTATCTATTAATGTCTCTCATACTCAATATAGTTATAAATTTCATTAAAAAACAAGAAAATATTAGGTTAGGCTTTTAGGATTACCTTTATATCTTTTGCATTTTAATTTTTTTTTAATCAAAGTTCCTTGTTCGCTAAAAAAAATGTTTCTTGTACTATCCCCCTAACTTTAATTTACTGGCTCCACCTCTACGTAAACAAAGATATCATAAAAATGAAGTTCAAATTGGCGTCATGTTGATCATCCGTATCCTACTCGAGGGTGTGGAGTACACAATCTCCGCAAGAATAACAGTAAAACTGAGTCATTTTATTCATGAATCAAAGTTTCTTCAACATCTGGACACCAGTTGCAATCGGTAGAGACCGTTAAGTTCTACATGTGTCGTCTATGGTTGGTCAAGAATCTTTCATGTTGGATTCTATGGGGGTCATCTTCATTGAACAATTTTATGTCTACGTTGTGCACTTGTTTACCAAAAGAAAATTAATAACTAAATATTAGTACTCTTGTCAAAAAAAACTAAATATTAATACTAAATGTTACAACAATAATAACAACTAAGCCTTTTTCCATTAAATAGAGTCGACTGTGTGGTCCAACTTATTAATTTTCAAATCTTTGATAACAGTTTTTTTAAGGCTCTGTTTGGTAAAAATAGCGGATAACTGATAAGCTAGTTGATAGCTTATAGCTGATGGCTGATCACTAATAGGTTATAGCAGATAGCTGATGATTGATGACTTGTAGTTATAGCTGATAAGCTAATTGAAATGTTTGATAAAATTAATGGTACAATTAACTTATAAATATAAAATTACATAAAAGGACATTCTTAATTTATATTTAAGTGTTTATAATTTAATGATTTAATATTTTACTTTTTTTTAACAAACAAAAATGGAATATATTAGAAACACAAGAGATTTCTCAAGCACAAGGAGTGTTAGAGAAAGCTCAAAAGTACACCGTTACGGGGCCAAAGAAAAAGATGAAGCATAGGTTAGCCAATGCCCAAACAAACAAAAGGGTTCGACCACCACATATGAAAATTTGGCCTGATAGAAATATTAAACGATTTCATCCACCTTTCTCTACCAATTGATGAATGGTGCTCTCTGTATTTCTGAAGACCCGACTATTTCTTTCATTCCACACAATCGACACACAACATAACCAAATAAGTTGCAAACAGGCACGTCGGGTACGCAAACCACCTGCTGGGTAAACAAACTTATAGAAATGCTCTATCACTCGAAAGGGCTCGACTGAAGCTATACCCAACCATGACCGAATGTGTCCCCAAACTGCTGCAAAGATCGGACATGAAATAAACAAATGTTGAATTGTCTCAACCTCGCCGCATCCCGCCACACAATGTTGATTGCCATGACGAATGACCTGATATTTTAATATTTGAATTTACTCATATTTATTTATTATGTGTTATTTGTATTGAAAGTTAAGTGTAATTTTGGAAAGAGAAAAAATATCAATACAAATAACACAGGCGTCTTATGGAGTGATACGTATCAATGTGATATTTTAATGAATGAATGTAAACTGTTGTTAATGTGGTATAAGTCATTACCTCTGATTAATTATTTGTATTTTAATTTAATATCTAGTTTAACTTACCTTATCTTATCTTGTGAAACTGATGTTAATGTTTTGTTTTTAATTTTTTGCAGTGGCGGAACAATTTAAAATGCATCAACAATGAGAAGAAGATTGATACGATGCATGATGACGATATCAGGCCTATCATGAACACACGGTGGCGGCGTGATGCACTGGGAGTCACCGGTCTTTCTTGGTTTCAGGATACCAACTACAGATAGATTGACCACAACCTGATTTATGCATTTGCTGAGAGGTAACACGAAGATACTTCGAGCTTCCACCTACTGTTTGGGAAGATGACAGTTGATAAGTGTCAAAAAGGAGTTAAATAGACTGTATATTTCAGGCACTTTGATTACTTGGTTTGCAAGTTATCTTGCGAAAAGCTCACAAATACTGAAGAATCATTCAATTATGCTTTTCACATCTA
>Ga0315913_1006693_pt1 | contig 13917 bp, 9 predicted proteins | sample MpolsnodulesMG_FD_207736 | JGI IMG/M metagenome (GOLD analysis project Ga0315913, IMG submission 207736) | Medicago polymorpha root nodule microbial communities from Los Angeles, California, United States - small nodules | ecosystem: Host-associated > Plants > Roots > Nodule | place: USA... | reverse complement strand
ACATCTCTCATTTAAAACAAATTTTTTAAAAAGTACGTAATTCAACCCGTGTGAAGCACGGGTTTGTAACTAGTTACTTGTAACAAAATATTTACCGCAATTATGGTACTTTGCGCACCAAATTTGAGAGAGGATGTGTATATGAACAACCATGTAGTAAGTTAGTGATATTCTTGCAGTGATAGTACTTTGCCCACCAAATTTGAGAAAGGATGTGTATTTGAACATCCATGTAGTTGGTTAGTGATATTCTTCATGATTGATATGCATAACTAACTTTAGGTGTCATTTTTTTTAATACTTGAGAATGAGGAAAAATCCATTGTGTATGATTTATCTTATATTTAAATAAAATTAATTTATACTTAGTAATATTTTTTTTAAGGAATTCTTGATAATATATAATTTGTGTTTTTTAAGCAAGATAAAAAATAGACTAAATAAAAAAGAAATACAAAGTATTACCAAACATAAATCTAATTCAGTAAAATCAATTGGGTATTTTTTTTTTGTCAAGACCCTAAAGGGCATTATCAATTAAAAATCATAACACTTATATTTCTAAATTAAAAGTAAAGTTATCAATTTTAGATTAACGTCAAAATTAAATTCTTGATCAGGATTAATAAATTTGATCTCTGATTTGAACAAAACTTAACATATTTTACTTACCTCCCGTTTGAATTTTAGATTAGCAAAGCTTCTTTTCTTTGTTGAAAATTTGAGTGATAAGATCAAATCTTAAATTTCTATCCCTTTTTTCAAGAATTAAAAAATGCATCTAACAAAAAACTATTAGTATTCAAACGAAGTAACAAAAGTTAATATTGATCATATGAAAGTAAAAGTATTGGAATGAAATTTCAATCTTATGCTCTATTGAACTCTTTAATATCTCTTAATCATTTTGTGTTTGATCTGTTAGATCATCAACCCAAAAATGTTTCATTTTGCAAGAATTTGTCAATTGATCAGTGTCATATCCCATTTTTTGACCTAAGATACCATTGACACGCGTCGCATGACCCTGATCAGTCTCTGACTTTTCAGTATAAAATTCGGCAGAGAGGTATTTTAAAATACCTCATTTTTAATTCCGAGTCGGGCCCTCTTCTCTCTTTAATTTTATTTTAAAATTTCCACCTTTTATTCTTTTAATTAATCTAAATTTTATTTTTAAAAAAAACGTTATTTAGTCATTATTTCTTTCTTTTTTTATTAATTACATCTTTTTAAGATAAATCCAAAAAGTCCAAGTCTGCACAATTATCCATTTTTTTTATTTTTTTTCATTTTCATTATTTCTATTATTAGATGATAAGTCCAAAAAAGTCCAAATCCAAAATATGCATAGTTATCCTTTTTTTTATTATTTATTTTTATTAGATGATAAGTCCAAATGTCCAAGTCCCAAATTCTATAACAAACGAGTTGTCCTCCTTCCCAAGTCAAGGCACACAGTTTTTTTAAACAACCCCTAATCTCAATCCTATAAAAAGCAATCTGCAACAACACAATTGACACACAATTTTAGCCAACAACACAGTTTTACAGGCCCAAATATTCCATAAAAAACCTAACCACCTCACAATATTATTTTTTTCAAAACCTCTGTTTCTCTGCAAGTTCATAGCGCATAAATTAAATAAAAGCAAGAGGTGTTAATACCTTCCTTTATGTAACTAACCCCTGAACCCTAAATCTTTTCAAATATGGGGCAGTTTGAACTTTTTTCCTCTTTTCTAAAAAATTAAATGTTCAGTCGTGAAATAAGTTAGTGAGTCAAACGCTAATCAAATAGCATTGATCTCCAAAAAATGACGCAACAATCAACATTTATTCATTCATTTGTCTCATTCTATTTCTATTGTAGCAATCATAAATGTTTACAAAATATATTTTTAGGTGTATTTTAGCAAGGTCCGTAGGGAGAAAAAAATGTGTACTGATGTAGCTTCATCCAAGTTCAAAGTGATAATTGCTGGAATTTATAATTTGGCTGGAAAAATAATAGAACATTACAAAATTTTATGTAATTATTTATAAAATAAAAATAAAAAAAATAAAAAAAAACTAGTTATTGGATAGATAATAAATGCATAATACATAAGGGCAACAAGGCTTAGAATTTACAAATATTGTGTAAATTATAACATATATAATATTCATTATCACATGACATTATGATACATGAATTCAAAGAGTCATATTTAATACATGAAAAGCCGGAGAATGAATTCTTTTTAAAAAAATGGGAAAAGCTAATTTGTGCTCTTAAGGCACGAGTTAATGAATCAAATATAGTGATATTTTGTTGGAATGTATGCATTGAATTTAATTTTTGAATTTATAATAAATACGAATGCACAAAACTTGAGAAAATATTTCTACTTTTGGGTTCCTTAACATGTGTAATCATGACCCATGTAGTTAACATTCATGGTGATTGGCGTGCATAACTCCAAGAGTCATATTAAATACATGAAAATGAGAGAAAATAAATTGTGTGTGATTTATCATATATTCAAAAAAAAATTATAACACTTAAATTTCTAAATTACAAGTAAATTATCAATTTTAGATTAAGGTAAAAATTAAATTCTTGATTAGGTGTAACAAGTTTTTTTTAACAAGTCAAAATAGAATATATTAACAACCAAAAAGTATTCTCCTTAGCACAAGAAAACACCAAAGTTTACAACAGAGAAAGTCTAAAAGACGACAAACAAGAACAAATCAATCGGTGCCCATAAAAACAAAAGGGATTTGCCATCAACTATGATAACTTAAAGCAAAATTAGCATACTTTGCCTTCAGCAACAAAAAAGAAAGCAACTTTGTTTTCTCCAGAAGTTGAGGAATTGATTTTTCCTTAGTATTAAATAGCATGTTGTTTCTTTCAATCCATATGATTCAAGCGCAAGATAACCAAATTACATGCATTAAGGAGCGTCGCGCTTTAGAGACACTACTGAGAAGGCAAACTGAACAAAATGATCTAAAATACAGAAAGGATCCCTCGAAGAGAAACATATCCAGTTTCACACAAAGTACCAAAGAGAACTAAGTGTCACGTGATAGAATCAAATGGTGAGTTGCCTCGACACTACCACACCTACTCACACAAAACTGAGAATCATGTAAAATTATGTCGCGTCTAACCAAGTTATCCTTAGTCGTCAACCTATTACAGAGAAGGCGCCAAACAATACTCAAATTGTGTTTTTACTCTCTCTTTTTATATCTCTATCTATGTTGCTTTTATTATGAAAGAAGATGAAAAATTTCATCTTCGCGATCGTACATATAAAATTTCTCCTTTTTGTATATGTAAATATTTTAAAATGACAACAAAAACTAAAAGAAATGGAATGATTATAATTTAAATTTCTTCAAATAAAATAATTCATTCATATGAAATATGCCGACAGTTTTGAAGTCATTTAAAGTCTGTGAAGACCTTTTCTAAAATATGGACGAGTATGATTTGATATAAACTAAACAACTTGGTAAACAAAAAAAAATCTTTAAAAAAATTAAACTAATCCATCAAAATTACACCACTACAGTGAGTGAAACATGAGTTCTTACATCAAAATTTCATGTCAATACACCAAGCTAAGCCAAGTGGGTTGACTTGGTAAACATAACTTAACTTAACTAATAATTCTCCTAATTCCATGATCATATAACTTGGTGACCTCTCTTACTTTATTATACTCGTCTCGAAAATTAAAAAAATAAATAAAATAAAAAAGAACTATAATACCCTCTAAAAAAAAACTACAATATATACAATTACCTGACCTTGATGGAGCAGAAAACATGTTTTGTTTACATTGATAAAATGTTAAATTACATGAATTTGGAAAAGGCCCTGCTAATTAGAACCCTAATTAATCTCTTGTGCTTATAATACAAGATAATGATATTAACATTTCAAGTGCTCTTGCCATTAATTTTATTGAACTGGTGCATTTTTTCAACCTTCTTATTTCTAGAGTTCCATTCCCTTTTTCTCCATGATTGGTGAAGGTGACATCATGCTCCTTTGTGTTGTTATTTGGAAGGAAATGAGTACTGGTAGTAGGACTGGGAAGGCCATATACTTTGTTGCCCTCAGTGTACCCTTTAGCTCCATTGATCTTAATTTTGTCATCTTCTTCTTGAGCTAGTAAATGGGGTGGTGGATATTGCTCCAAATCATTGCGTTCCCATTCTTCAATATCTATGCCACATTCCACACCACTTGTGCCTGCCATTGCCAAGGCTTCTAAAGAAACCACCATTTTCAGAAACACCGTTTTACAAAAAAAATAAAAATATATATTATAGTTTGTTCGGGAAGAATGTGTCTCAAATTGCTCAAAGATGTGTTTGGTGGTTTTTGTTGTACGGTAGTCTTCAAACATCAAAGATGTATATATATGGAAAGAAGAAACCGTACGTGTGTGAGAAGGAGACAAGGATTTTTACCGTGAAAAATACATTTGACTTGGTTTTGTAAAAATCAAACATGGTATAATTTTGAATAAGGCATAGTCGTTACACTCGTGAGCATGAATATTCTTAGTCAAGTCAAAAGAAAAATTAAACTCCTTTCAATTGCTTATTAAGCTAATGATTCACGTGAAAAGTGACGATTGATGATTGAGGCAGTGATGCAAATGCAAACGCATACCCTGACGTCAAATTCCACTCGAAGACTGTCTCAAGAGATGAACTTGATTATCAAGAGTTGGAGGCACCTGCCATGGCTTTTTGTTATCATCTAGTACAAATACTATGGTTTTAAACTACGGTCGCAGTTGTGTTTACCCTACAAACCTTTTGATTGTAGTGAAATGCGGGAAGATGCAACTGATACGGTTGAAATTGCACTTATATGTACTTCAACATCCTTCAAACTGCGAGCGCAATTGTGGTTGCATCCTCAATTTAGATCCATGATTCTTATACTATTCCCTTCGTTTATGATTACAAGATCCTTCGACCCTTTTCATTTATATTAAGAAAATTTGGTAGTGTAATTAATGAGAAATTTTTAGGTGAACTCTCACCTAACATATCATCTTTACACCCATCCAATTAAAACACAACACCTCATCAAAATAATAATAAAATAAAAAAAATCAGAAATTTCCTTCTCTCCTCTCCCCACTTTTCTTAAACTGATTAATCACCGCACCAATTTTTTCTTGAGAAATCATGCAAATTAATTTCCTTTCATTTCAACACATAGGAATGTTCCCAACTTTTGCTAGATAACATGCCGTCAGGATAAGTGTTGTGAATCACACCAACAAACTAACTTTTTGCTTTGGGTTTATTTTTTTTCTCATTTTTTTAGTTAATTTTTTTTAAGGATTTTAACTTAAATTTATATAGATTTAAATTGTGAAACCATAGTCCCACTTTACATTTCAATATCCCTATTGAGTAAGAAATTCAACGATTACACAGGGGGGATGGGGCTTTCAACATTGTTGGAGAGAGAAATTAAAACGAAAGGAAATCATGGGAAGAGTGGGGAGAGGATAGAAGGAAATATCTGATTTTTTTGTTGTTGTTGAAGGAATCTGATTTTTTTTATTTTATTATTATTTTAATGAGGTGTTGTGTTTTAATTGGATGAGTGTAAGGATGACATGTTGGGTGAGAGTTCACCTAAGAATTTCTCGTAATTAATATGTATAAATTATATATGAAAATTGGATTTTTATGGTTGCATGCACGTCCAAATTAAGCTCGCTCTTGGATGTTTATATCACAACACATTCAAGACCTTTATTGAAGTTGTATTGGAATCGCACATTGATCATGTTTCCTTGGATGTATAAATGTGTTTAAACACCTTCATCATTTGAGTTAACTTTTAGAATGAGATTTAAATATATTTAATATGATATCAAAATCGAGTAAAGGATTCCAATGTTGGAATTGGACTCATGTGTGACTCACGTTAAACGTGAGGGTGGGTATTTAAGTTGTATTTGAATTCCTCTCAACAACAAAAGAAAAAAGTTGTGTTAGAGTTTCATATTGCTCAGATTTACGAACTTGTCAATGCATAAATGTATTTGAGCATGCTGCTTCTCGGATTGAGATTCAAAGATATTTAACCTTCACTGGGATTCCAAACAAAAGATAAACAAGTTTAAGAGTTTCACTACTAACATTTTGAACACCATTACAAATTAATCACATCCTAACATGAAACAATTACAACTTAAAAATTGGAAGTAGTGGCATTGTGGCACAAAAATTCCCAAAAAAAAAAAAATCTTAACCTTACACAAAGATAGTCAACCGAATAACGGATGCAGATTCCCTGCAGTTAAGGGAATCCCGCATTCACATAATCATTTAAACATTAGTTGTTTGTTGCAACCAACAACCATCAACGCCTCGACCACGATCATGTCCCTCTTTCCTTCAACCGTACTCTGTCGATCAAAATCCAAAATCCATTTGTGTTCAAGGCATGAATTTCTTCTTTATCAAATAATAGATCGTTCAAATAGTTGAGATAGTTGATTTTATGGATTTTTGTATTTTTTTTTTTGCCAAAATAGTTGAGACTAGAAAGAAGATGAATGAAATGCGATCACGTATTAACAAAGCTGAGTACCATTAATTAAAAAGAGAGTATCATTAAGCGAAGAAGAAAACGCAGGGAGAAGTGAAGAAGGTGGTAGTTGTTGGAGAAATCAAAGTAATGGAGGGCAAAAAGAAAGGTGAGGATGGTGGCAAAGGAAATCGCAGTAGGCATTGAGAGTTTGATTCTGTGCATATGTTACTACAGAGGACAAACAGTGAGTGACGAGACTACAGTGAATCTTGATCCCTCAATACAAAGAAGGTGGGTATGGAAAAAGAACTTTGTCTAACATGTACAAGTATGTGCATGTTACAATAGTTAGTAATCTTTCTGATACACCGTAGACTTTCCAAGAAAAGAAAAAGTGATGGCATATATGAAACATTAGATTCTCAAAATCCAATCCTATTATACAGTAAATACGCATGTTCAATGTCTGAATCTAATGTCAAAATGATAATAAAAGCACCAACAAGAAATCATTAATTACGAAACTAGCGACTACGAAATCCCAAAACTTCCTCCAAACAATAGTTATCAATAGACCCAAAATCATGAAAGAAGTCTTCATCCATACCAATTTCATCGTCTTTACTTGATGCCATCTCCATAGGAGCTTCATTCTCCTCAGCCACAACTTGCTTCCCTTTCTCTCCATCTTCCAACACAACAGCAGGCATATGACCCTCAAACAAAGCAACATGTCCAAACAACTTATCCTTCCTAGAAAAAGTACTTCCACAAGAACACTTCCACTTAGATTCACCACATTGCCTCATATGACTCTTCAAATCCGAAAGCATCGAATAATTCTTCTTACGACAAAGATTACATGAATACATCTTCGGACAATGACTCCTCTTGACATGAGTCTTCACACATATCAACGATTTCAGTGCTTTGAATTTCGTATGCTTCTTGTTTCTGTTACATCCTTCAAACGGACACGAGAACCACGTTGGACGACGGGCCACTGTTAAAGGCTTCGCTAAAGCTTCCGGCGTCTTGAATTGATTCCCATGGGCTCTCATGTGCATCCGGAGATTCGCGTCGCGCTTGAAGCCTTTGCCGCATATCTCGCAGAAGTGGAGATGTTCAGCAAGCAATTCCATGGCGTCGAGCTCCACAATTTCGCAATCGGAATCTTCCACGGCAGCGAGGGGGTTGTTGTTGACAGAATCGAAGGTGACGGAGGCGCCGGGAACGAGGGCGGCAGCGTTGACTATGGTATGGTGGAGGGCGGCAAAGATTTGGTTGGAGACGGTGGTTAATTGATCGTTGGTGACAGGAGCGTTGGTGGTGATGGATTGGGACAGGAGGGTTCGGAGAGAATCGATGCTTGTCTGAACCAAGGATAGATTCCGAAGCGGAACTTGAGGGTCGGGGGTATTAGTTGGATTTTGCTGTGGATTAAGTATCTGGGTAGTGTGATGGGAATCTGGGTTCGGATTAGACATGTTTCTGGTTGGGTTAGGGTAAGACAATCAACGCAGTCGCTTGGGAAGAATATGCTTAGAAAGAAATGGAGATGATGGATACACAAGAGAAGGTAACGTTAGAGCTGTCAGAAATGGGTCAGGCTAATGGACCCAGCTTAAAAATTGAAAAAAGTTTTAGTTGGGTTCGTCTAGCCTTCGGACTTTGAGCCGGTCTACTATTAACATTTTTATTTGATTTTTGTTAAAAATCACTATATATTTTTAAAATTTTAATAAAATTATCAACTAATTATATATTATATGATGGTAGCATTTATTTTTAAGAAACTAAAATGCATTATATTAACCAAGATCTTGAAAATTCAGTAGAAGGAGTGCCGAATCCATAATCAAATAGCAAAATACTAGAAAAATAGAGGACAAAGAGACCTCGTTACAAAGAAATTCTCAAATAAGTTAAACGGTTAATGCACCACAACGGATAGGTAAAAGCAAAATTAATTGTATTCACTTTCAGCCACCAGTACGATTGTAGCTTGATTTTGTCAAAAACTTGTAATGATTCTTCTTAATTGCAAAAAATCTGAGCACTTCTTTCACACGAAATCACTCGCACACAAGCTAACTATATGAGTTGAAAAGTTGTTCAGGCGTTTTTTGGAAACTCGTTTAAATTTTCAAATGAAGAAAATGGTATGCCACGTGTTTGGGATGCACCGTAATCCCATTAAAAAATGGCCAAATCCCATTAAAACATTGATCAATCCCACCGCAAGATCAACAATATCTTAAAATAAAAACAAAGGAACAACAAGCATTTTAGAGGGAGCTTAAATTTATTTACTTACCAAAATCATTTAAGCGTGGTATATGTTAAATATGTTTTTGATCCCTCTAAATAAACCAATTTTAAATTTTGGTACATCTAAACATTTTCTTCAAACTTTGTCCACTTTAAAGACAAATCATTAACAACCTCATTAAAAGACAAATCAAAAAGACTTTTAAACCTATCACTAAGAGGAACCGACCCTACCCAAGAATCCATCCAGAAAAAGTATTAAAGCCATTAACAACCTCCTTCTGAATACTCTCCTCAAACCAACTCCCTCCCTCGACACCTAAAACATCTCAAATTCGCAAAAATTCCATCCCTGCCTCCTTCTAGCAGCCGCCCCCTCGCCTCTCCATAATGAGAGGACAACACCCTAAACCACAGTTATTCTTTATCCACCAAACACCTCCAACATCATTTGCCTAACATAGCAATATTAAATTACTTCATCCGCCTCACCCCCAAAACACTAGACTCCTTACTCATACAAATAGAGTCTCAATCAACCCAGACAATTTTTCTATGATCCTCACCCCCTCTCCAATTTTATACCTAAGGGAGCTTTGAAGAAGGAAATAACATAGACGGGCAGAGAAGACATGACTAATTTAAATAGAATCAAGCGACCTCTAGACGACAAGTTTTTACTCTTCCATTCAGACAATCTAGCTTTAATGCGGGCCAAAATTGGCTCCCAAAAAATAGGCGTCTAACATCACCACCAATAAAAAAACTCAAGTATAAAAAAGAAATACGGCCAATTTTACAAGACAAAACTAAAGCAACCTCTATCAACCAAGACTCATCAATATTAACACCAACCAACATACTCTTATGAAAATTAACATTATCCCCCGACATAACTTCAAATAGAACGAGAATAGCCCTCAAGACTCTGACATTCACCCAACTCTTGATCCCCAAAAGTAATGTATCATCCGCAAATTGCAGATGTAAAATTAACATTAGGACTATGCCCACCCACACTATAGCCACTGAAAAGATTAGACTTCACCATAGCTATCATCATAACATGCAACCCTTCTATTGCTATCAAAAAAAGAAAAGGGGAAAGCAAATGTCTCAAACCCCTCTTGAACTGGAATTCATGAGTCGAACTCCCATTAACCAGGACGAAACTAATACATTATAATTAATAAAAATGTTTTAATAAATTAAACATATTTTACTATTAAAATCAACATTACTAATAATTTTTTAATAAACTTAATAACCGTGTAAATCACACATCTAATTTGAGAGAGGGGTAAAAAAACAACCTTTGAAGTTGAATTTGGATTGGAAACCGTTTTACTTACAAGATCTCTGTTTTCGGACATCAAGGCGATCTAGTAGGGAAATAACGGAGATTCCGCAATCACATATAAATACGCGTACGTGTGGGTAACATTTTCTCTCTTTTCGAAACGCCGTAAACCTCTCAATTTTCTGCATTTGACGCTTATTCTTTTTCTCCTATTAACAAACCCTTGTTTTCTTTCATTCCGCAACAAATCAAGCGAATAATGGACTGCGATTCCATTCACTGAGTTGAACCGGAGAAAGATCTAAGTTTTTGTGATCAATTCGACGCACTTATGGGTGGTTCTGGTTCTAAACTCGAGAAGGCTCTCGGCGATAATTTCCCTGAAGGAGAACATTACTTTGGCCTTGAGAATTTTGGCAATACTTGTTATTGCAACAGCGTTTTGCAGGTTTCAATCAATTTATCTCTTTTTCTTTCAGATTCAGAATTTGATCCTGTTATTTAGATAATAATTACTTTTTTGTTTTGCTTAATTTAATTTTTATGTTTTCTCGTGGTTTTTGGTGGCTATGTGTTATTGATTTGATTAATTTTCTGAATGTGAACGTGTTGGTATGTTAGATAGTTGTTATTTTTGTTTTTGCTGAATTTAGGTGTTTCGTCAAACAATGAATATTAGGATGAGTTTGTTTGACATTAGCATTTGAGTAAGTAGTAATTTGATTTCATTAACTGAAATTATTTTAGAGTAAACCACCAAATTCTTTGTAGGGCCTCTCAAATAGGTCCCACCATTATGAATGTTTCAAAAAGGTTTATGACTTTGTCAAATTTTACTCATATTAGATCTTCTGATAGCATGTGAAGGATGAAATTGATAGTAAGTTGTTAACATATGGGAACTAATTGATAGTGAGTGGTTAAGGATAATGACTAACTTGACAGTTTAATAGAGTCCGGAACTTTTTGAAATATTCATAATGACCTACAAAGTGAGGTACTAATTTGGTGAATTACTCTTAATTATATGTATTTAGGTAATGTAAGTACTTTTTTTGCCCTGTTTATGAGGTCAGGCCAACAAGTTGCAAAACTAATTTTTAGTCTTGCTATTGGAAAGGATGCTAGTAGAATCAATGTTATCAGCAATTACATATTCAGAATATCTAGACAGTGATCAATGAGTTTGTTAAAGAACTGTGTTCGTATATCTTGTAACTAAATTTGTGGTTTTTTCCTTTCGTTCTACAGGCTCTATACTTCTGTGTTCCATTTCGAGAACAATTGCTACAGTATTATGGAAAAAACAAAAACATAACAGATGCAGAGGAAAATCTTTTGACTTGCTTAGCTGAACTATTTTCGCAGGTAACAAATCTACTACATTTAGAAAAATCTTGTTGTTTGCACTAGATAGCTTCTTCATTCTTCATATTTGATTGACTAAATCATGATTTATGATTATAGAATTTATACTGGCTTCATTGTTTGTAAATATAGCACATGATGTTGATGTTACATGGATGAAGGAACCCAATCCACCAAATTAGTAACTTTTTAACCCCACTCAGACCAACTAATTTTTACCCCAGATATTATTAAAAAAGAAACTGTAAAAATGTCAGAAAGTTTATCAAGTTGCCCTTGTGACCATCCAAAAATAGAATGGCATCATTTGCAAATTGTAGCTAGGTAACATACATTCCTTTAGATCCAGTTCTCTAGACCATCTCCATACCATTGTTTATTGTTCTGATTTAGACACCCACTTCGATAGTGTATAACATCACACTGGAACTTGGTAAACACCCACTATTCACTCTACATGTGTTTGTCAAGGCATTTTCTCTCCAAGCTGTGACTAAGGGAATTGCATACTCTACTATTGGTTAAGTTTATCAGGACACGACTAGTTACTTGTAGGGCCTAAAATCCGTTTCCTTAGTTAACATTTGTGTTCCTTTTTGTTAGCTATTGTATTTGTTACTTTTTTGTTTCCATCGTAGAATGGATTTGCTGGCAGTGGTGATTGCGTGCTTGTCTAAATCATGAAATATACTTGAGTACACATTGTTTATTTATTTATTTCTCTTTTGAAATCTGCTTTGAAGTATGTGACATTTTTTTTATTTTTTTTTATAAATTTAGCAATTTCTCCATTTTGTGCTTTTTGGTTGAGGTATAAGAAATTGGAAGAGGTGATTGCATGTCTGATTGTTGTATGCTTATTTACTTCTTTCATGGTTTTGAATTTATCATGCTACTTCTTTTGATATAGATAAGTTCCCAGAAGAGGAAGACAGGTGTGATTGCTCCCAAACGATTTGTACAGAGGTTGAAAAAACAGAATGAACTCTTCCGTAGCTATATGCACCAGGTACGTTTTCAAACTGACAAGAATGAGCACAAAAGTAAAAGATTTATTGTTCGATAAATTGTCAACTTTCCTTCGAGAGTAATGCATAGAATATTACTTTGTACATATGTACAGTATTTGGCTATGTTTATACATGCATCTTTTCTGAATGTCCCTGCTTAGTTGCTTCTCAGCTGCATTGAGTTTTATTATGAAACTTAGCTAGAGATGATTGCAAAGTCGATCCATTTCAATTGGTAGATCATGGTCTCACCCAAGCGACTCGTATCATTGTATTCACACCCGATAGCAAAATGGTTTTTAGCTTATAGTTGAACTTGATGGTTAGGATGATGGTTCACTAGAGGGGCGGTCAATAGAAGGTTGCAATCTTTCCCTTGAGCAGAAAATATTTTTAATGAAAAGATCTCTCTACCTGAACTGGAACATGTGTGGAAAGTGATTTTTTTTTATCCATGCAGCCGACCCCACTTAGTGAGACAAGGCTTGGTTGTTGTTTTGACAAAAGGAAATGCAATCTTTTAAAACCTTTGTTTCCATAACACATTCAGTGAGGTTGAATAATGGATTTTCTTAGTTTATAGTACTAGATATCTCCTTCCTTGTCCTGAGTTACCTTCGCAGGTGAAGGCCATTCCTTGTTTTTCAAATGTGTAGTTTGTTGTATGATGTCTCTTATTGATGTATTTCTTTAAAAAATAATTTGTATAAAGATTAAAAAGTAACACTGTCATTGTAAATCTTCTCATATTTTGTAGGACGCCCATGAGTTCTTGAACTATTTATTAAATGAACTTGTTGACATTCTGGTGAGAGAGGCCCATGCTGAAAAAGATGATCAAGGTACATTACTACCTTCTGAGAAGATTACAAATGGACCAAAGAGTGGTTTAGCTAATGGTGCTAAAAAAGCGCCTTTAGCTACTTGGGTGCACAAAAACTTTCAGGTGATTTGACAATACAATGTTTCTATTTAAGCATTTTGTTTGCAGCAAAGCTTGGAATAACCATAAATTGTGAAGTTGTTATTTGCTCAAATAAATCTAGTATGCAGTGGGCTATTACTTGTACTCCATAATGATCACAAAAATAAGATTTTTAAATTTTAATTTCGGAATCTCATTGTTGTAAATTGCTTTGATCAGGGAATACTTACCAATGAGACAAGGTGTTTGCAATGTGAAACAGTTACCGCTAGGGATGAAATGTTTTTCGACTTGAGTCTTGATATTGAACAAAATAGTTCAATTACAAGTTGTTTGAAAAATTTCAGTTCGACTGAGACATTGAATGCAGAAGACAAATTTTTCTGTGACAAGTGCTGCAGGTATGTAGCATTTTTCACTTGTCTTTATAGCTGACCTATTTTACTACTTTTTTTTAAAGGGTTTTTATTAC